>Ga0228703_1000015_pt1 | contig 264712 bp, 271 predicted proteins | sample McNCre217_Aug_MG_3_FD_178020 | JGI IMG/M metagenome (GOLD analysis project Ga0228703, IMG submission 178020) | Freshwater microbial communities from McNutts Creek, Athens, Georgia, United States - 29-17_Aug_MG | ecosystem: Environmental > Aquatic > Freshwater > Creek | place: USA: Georgia... | reverse complement strand
TAACTCAGCTTCGTTAAAATTCAAACAAGAAGATTAAAATCCACATCACCCATATTTCAATTAAATATATCCAATGAAAATATTTTTCGATTTATTCCCAGTTATTGTTTTTTTTATCGCATTTAAATTTGGAGATATTTATGCAGCCACAGCTGTTGCCATGGCTGCAACCCTTATTCAAATTGTTTTAGTTGCTATTAAATACAAAAAAGTAGAGCCTATGCAGTGGGCTAGCTTGATTCTAATTATGGTATTTGGTGGATTAACTATAGGGTTACAAGATAAAACATTTATTCAATGGAAGCCCACCATTCTTTATTGGCTATTTTCAATCTCATTAATTGGCAGCGCTGTTATTTTGAAAAAAAATCTTATTCAAGCAGCGATGGCTCACCAAGTAACACTAAAGCCTGGCGTCCATCTGAATATATGGAAGAAACTAAATAATGCTTGGGCACTCTTCTTTGCCGTGATGGGGCTACTTAATTTATATGTAGCTTATCAATATGATGAAGCTACATGGGTTAATTTCAAGTTGTTTGGCGGCATGGGAATCTTATTTATTTTCATTCTTGCCCAAGGAATTTGGCTCAACCAATTTGTCATTCACGATAAAAAATAATTCATGACAAATATAGCCATTAATAGAATCAGTCAATTTGAAGAAGCCCTAAAAAAAGCTATTCCCATTGACCAATTAAAAATTGAAGATGAAAGCCATCTTCATGCAGGACACATAGGTGCACAAGGGGGTGCGGGTCATTACAGAATCCATATTGAGTCTCCAATTTTTAAAGGATTAAATAGGGTTCAAAAGCACCGCCTAGTGTATGATGCCCTATCCGCATGGATCCCTAAAGAAATCCATGCTTTAGCAATTATTACTAACTAATTGATTATTATGAAACTATCTCAAATTGCCCTATCCTTCGCTCTATCAGTTGCTTTGATTAGCCCCACCATGGCTCAAAATGCAGCAGTTGTAAATGGCAAATCAATTCCCAAAGCTAAATTAGATAAATTAATGGAAGGCTCTGGTCAGGCTAATAATCCTGAGCTACGTGAGCGCGCTAGAGACATGTTAATCACTCGTGAGTTAATTAACCAAGAAGCGATGAATAGAGGCATTATTGCCAACCCTGCTATTCAAGCTCAATTAGAAGAAGCTCGTTTAAATATTTTAGTAGGCGCAGTATTTGATGACTACGTAAAACGCGATGGTGTATCAGATGCAGAATTACAAGCTGCCTATGAACAAGTTAAAGGTCAATTTGAAGGCAAAGAATACAAAGTTCGTCACATTCTTGTTGAAAAAGAATCAGATGCAAAATCAATTCTATCTAAGTTAAAAGCTGGTGAAAAATTTGAAGAGTTAGCTAAAGCCAACTCAAAAGACACAGGCTCTGCAGTTAATGGTGGTGACTTAGATTGGATGAATGCGCAAGCTTTAGTTCCTGAATTCTCAAAGGCAATGGTGGCTTTACAAAAAGGTCAAGTGACTGACAAACCTGTTAAATCACAGTTTGGCTATCACATCATTCGTCTTGATGATATCCGTGAAGCTAAGACCCCAACCATTGCTGAATTGAAACCTCAACTAATTGAAATGATGAACCAAGATCAAAATTGGCAACGTAGCAAATTCAACGAAATGATTGCTAAATTAAAAACAAAAGCAAAAATTCAATAACCAAATCAATAGCTAATAAAAAACCACCTACAGGTGGTTTTTTATTATTCAAAATTTTGTTACTGAAATTAAATCGATAAACGAAGCTCTTGCCTAGCATTCTCGGACCTTAATCCAGGCACCCAAGACTTTGTAGGTATAGCATAATGCTCTTCGAGGTAATTAGCTCTGGCCTTCACAGCAGCCCAATCAACATCTAAACCAGGTCCCTTAAAGGCGATCACAACTACATTACAGTCATGAACCTGTTGAAAAACTAAAACTCGATTACCAAAAACATCACAAATATTTTTTATGTTGGTTTTAAAACTCTTATGATTCCCAAAGAGATTAACTGTCATTACGCCAGGACCTTTCAAGCTGTCATAACACCCTTGGTAAAAATCAACAGAACTTAGCACGGGGCCTCTAGCAGTAGCATCGTATAAATCTACCTGCAGCAAATCAATTGTTTCTTTGTTTTTCTTATTGGTTACATACTTCAGCGCATCTGCTTCCAATAGATTTAATTGCTTATTAGGTGCAGGTAAATTAAACATCACCCTAGCCGCCACAATCACAGCAGGATTCAAATCTACAGCAGTTACTTTCGCCTTTGGAAAGTTTTTATGTGCGAATTTAGTTAAGGCCCCCGTTCCAAGACCCAACTGAACCATGTGAAATGGCTTATCTTTATCTTGCTTCAAACGAGGATCATTGGGATCCAAAAACAAAAGGCCAGCCATCATTTGTTGCGCATACTCCAGCTCAATGTAGTCCGGTTGATCAATCCGCATGGCACCTTGAACCCACCAAGTTCCAAAATGTAAAAAACGGACACCATGTTCTTCTGAAAAAGTAACAGGTGCAAACTGTGGTTTTTTATCATTATTAGATAACTTAATCTTCTTATTAGACATAACAGCCTCAGACAAAAGAATCTGGCCCAACGATTGTTGAGCCTGACTATTATTAATTGACATCACTCACCAAGGAATCAAAGTTACTTGGTCCAAACCCTTGCGTTACGGAACATACGCATCCATGGACTTGCACCATCGGCAATATCATTCCATGAATTCGGAGCCCAACTCATTTGGGCAGTTCTAAATACCCGTTCAGGATGTGGCATCAACACTGTAAAACGACCATCTAGCGTAGTTAGGCCAGTTACGCCTTCCGGTGATCCATTTGGGTTTAAAGGATAGGTTTCAGTTGCCTGACCTTGATTATCAATAAATCTTAAAGCTACTAAGCCCTTATCTTTTAATTGACCAAGATTACCTTGCTGACTAAAGTTAGCAAAACCTTCACCATGAGCAACAGCGATTGGCAACTGACTACCTTCCATACCTTGCAAGAAAATAGATGGGGACTTCGCTACCTCAACCATCACTAAACGAGCTTCATATTGCTCAGATTGGTTGCGTGTAAATTTAGACCAAGTTTCAGCACCAGGAATAATGCTTGCTAAATTAGACATCATTTGACAACCATTACAAATACCTAAACCAAAAGTGTCATTTCGATTAAAGTAAGTTTGGAACTGATCTTTGATAGAATGATTAAACAAAATTGACTTAGCCCAGCCTTCACCAGCACCTAAAACATCGCCATAACTAAAACCGCCACAAGCCACCAAGCCCTGGAAGTCTTTTAAATTAGCTCGTCCAGAAGCTAAGTCACTCATATGAACGTCATAACTTGAGAACCCAGCCCAATCCATGGCGTAAGCCATCTCTAGATGAGAGTTAACACCCTGCTCACGTAAAATAGCAACCTTAGGCTTAATACCCTTAGCAATATACGGGGCGGCTATATCTTTATTAGGGTCAAAAGACAATTTAGGCTGCATACCCAAATCAGATAATTGATCGACTAAATTATTCTCACTATCAGCACATGAAGGATTGTCACGCAAACGTGCAATTTGCCAGCTTGTACTTTGCCAAAGCTTTTGAAGTACATGACGAGGCACATCAAATATTTTCTTTGCATCACGCCAAACTTCTACTTGGCCAGTGGTATTAGGTTTACCAACCACATGACTACATGCGTATAAATTATGAGCCTTCAAAACGGCTAAGACATCGTCTCGATTAGAACGCTTAATTTGAATTAAAGTTCCAAGCTCTTCATTAAATAGAGCTCTAAGTGTTAAATCATTTCTACGGCCAGATATTTGTTGTGCCCAATTTTTAGCATCGCCAAAATCTGACTCATGATCTTTATCGAGGACCAACATGTCCACATTCAAAGATAGCCCCACATGAGAAGCGAAGGCCATCTCAGCCGCTGCTGTAAATAAACCACCATCTGAACGATCATGATAGGCCAACAACATATCTTTACGACGTAACTCAATAATCGCAGCAGCTAAATTTCTTAAATCTTGTGGGTTATCTAAATCTGGTGTTGACTGACCGGCTTGATTAATTACTTGAGCCAAAATGCTGCCAGCCATACGACTCTGATTGCAGCCCAAATCAATCAACAAAATTTCTGTATCTAACACAGCACCTTGCTCATCTTTAATCTGTAATAAAGGCGTTGTTGTTTTACGCACATCGGCTACTGGAGCAAATGCAGAAATAATCAATGAAACTGGAGATGTAACAGCTTTTTGCTCTTGAGTCTGATCATCTGCCCACTGAGTACGCATCGATAAAGAATCTTTACCTACCGGAATTGAAATACCCAAAGCTGGGCATAGCTCCATACCTACCGCTTTAACAGAATCAAATAATTTGGCGTCCTCACCAGCGTTTCCACAAGCAGCCATCCAGTTAGCAGACAACTTGATATCTTCGATCTGATTAATATCTGCAGAAAGTAAATTGGTAATAGATTCAGCCACAGCCATACGAGCAGCAGCTGGAGCATTCATAACAGCCAATGGAGTTCGCTCACCCATCGACATCACTTCACCACGATACCCTTTGTAATCCATTAGAGTCACGGCAGCATCAGCGACTGGCACTTGCCAAGGGCCAACAAATTGATCTCTCGCATTTAAACCACCAACAGTTCTATCGCCAATCGTAATCAAGAATGATTTACTAGCAACTGTTGGATGCTGCAAAACTAAACTAGCTGCGATATCTAATTCAACATCTGTCAAATCAACTTCAGGCAATTGCTTTTCTACGCGTGTTACATCGCGATGCATGCGAGGCGGTTTACCCAAAAGCACTTCCATTGGCATATCAATTGGCAAACGTGCATCTTGACCTTCAGGCTCTTTCGTATCGACCAAGAATAGCTGACGCTCTTGAGTTGTCTCACCTACCACAGATATTGGGCAACGCTCACGCTCGCACATTGCAGTTAATAACGATAAGCTTTCTTTTGCTATAGCTAGCACATAGCGCTCTTGAGATTCATTACACCAAATCTCTGCAGGGCTCATGCCGCTTTCTTCCAAAGGCACTTGGCGCATATCAAAAATAGCGCCTAAACCAGCACCATCCGCTAATTCAGGGAAAGCATTAGAGAGCCCTCCCGCACCGACATCATGAATAGAAACAATAGGATTTTTATCACCTAATGCGCGGCAAGCATTAATAACTTCTTGGGCACGGCGTTCGATCTCAGGGTTTCCACGTTGTACAGAGTCAAAATCTAAATCAGCTGTATTAGCACCAGTGGTCATAGAGCTGGCAGCACCACCACCCATACCAATACGCATACCAGGACCACCCAACTGAACTAGGAGATTACCGGCTTTAATTTCTTTTTTATGGGTATGGTCGTCATCAATGGCACCAATACCACCAGCAATCATGATTGGCTTATGGTAACCACGTCTCTGACCATCAATCGTTTGTTCGAATACACGGAAATACCCCCCTAAATTAGGGCGGCCAAATTCATTATTAAATGCTGCCCCACCCAAAGGGCCTTCAATCATAATCTGAAGCGGGGACGCAATACGTTCAGGCTTACCATACACCTCCTGATCCCAAGGTAATTGGCTTCCAGGTAAATTTAAGTTAGATACAGAAAACCCACACAAACCAGCTTTTGGTTTACCGCCGATACCCGTAGCACCTTCATCGCGAATCTCACCACCAGAACCTGTTGAGGCACCTGGATATGGTGCAATGGCTGTTGGATGGTTATGAGTCTCGACCTTCATCAAGGTATGAGTCAACCTTGTTTTCTTAACATACTCTTGCCGCTCATTAGGAGCCCAAACTTCAGCTTCGCACCCTGCCATAATCGCAGAGTTATCAGAATACGCAACGATGGTGCCATTAGGTTGCAATTGATGAGTATTTCTAATCATGGCAAATAAAGATTTATCTTGATTTAGGCCATCAATTGTCCAGGTAGCATTAAAAATTTTATGTCTGCAATGCTCACTATTTGCTTGGGCAAACATCATAAGCTCGACATCACTAGGATTACGCTGTAATTTACTAAAGTTATCCAACAAATAATCAATTTCATCATCAGACAAAGCTAAGCCCATACTTGCATTAGCTGTCTCAAGAGCTGATTTTCCACCGTGGAGAATATCAATACGGTCAAAATTTTTATCTGCCAAGGTCTGGTATAAATCAGCGGCTTTATCCACACTAGATAACGTTATCTCAGTCATACGATCATGAATGGCTGACAAAATGATTTTCTCTTGATCTGAACTTAAAATCTTTTTAGTTGACCAGAAAAATTGAACGCCACGTTCAATACGCAATACATCTAAGCCACAATGATGGGCAATATCAGTGGCCTTGCTCGCCCATGGAGAAATAGTTCCCAAGCGAGGAGCCACTACCGCATGCTGTGGTTTGCCTACAAATAACCCCTTAGACTCTTTAAGGACAAAAGGTTCACCATAATTAAGCAAACTCCTTAAAACATCTAAATGATCATCAGATAACTGAGTACCTGACCAAATAAAATGTACATATTGGGCTTGAATCTGCGTCAACTCAATGCCCTGCTCCTGTAAAGAGCTCAATAGGCGCTGTTGACGAAATACGGAAAGGGCTTCGGCCCCAGGAAGACTTAAAAAACAGAGGTTTGCAGGCATATTGGGATTATAAAACGAATAGGATTCTTACTCTTATTTTTAAGTAAAATTCCTTACTTTTATTAGGTATCTAGGCATTATGGGGCTTATATACCTAGTTAGACATCACTTCACCTGCGCGCACAACAATTTGACGGTGGCAGCGTTTTGCCAAGCTCAAATCATGGGTTACTAGAACCAAAGTAGAGCCAACATCATTATTTAGCTGAAACAATAAATCTATGATTTTTTGGCCATTAGCATCATCTAAACTGCCTGTTGGTTCATCAGCAAAAAGAATAGATGGCTGAGTTACAAAAGCTCTTGCTAAAGCCACTCTCTGTTGCTCACCTCCTGATAACGTAGCAGGCATAGAGGTTATACGCTCACCCAAACCTACTTTTTCCAACCAAACTTTAGCTTGGATTGCTGCTTGGTAGGTAGAAACTCCCTTAAGCTCCAAAGGAAGTTGAACATTTTCTAAAGCATTAAGATGGTTAACCAACTGAAATGATTGAAACACAAAGCCAATATATTCAGCTCTAATTTGAGAGCGCTGATCTTCTGTAGCAGCAGAAATATTTTTTCCCATCAACAAAACCTCCCCAGAACTAGGGGTATCTAATCCAGCCATTAACCCTAATAACGTTGTCTTACCTGAACCACTGGCTCCAACAATAGCTAAACTATCACCCTTTGCGACTGAAAGGCTAATATCGTGCAAAATGCTTAATGAGCCATTGACTGTACTAACCACTTTCCTTAAGTGAGTTACTTCAATCGCAGATTTTAATAATGGGGTTGATATCAACATGTTGGGCGAATGTTTTAAATTAATTAATCAGTCATTTTCTCGCCATATAGTAATGGTGTTGATCATAATTTGCATCACAGTTTTTTTAAATCAAAATAGCCAAGCGCAAAATAACCAACCTCAAATCCAAACAATCCTCATTATGGGAGATAGCCTTTCGGCAGAGTATGGGATAAAAAGAGGTTCAGGCTGGGTTGAACTTTTAAGTAAACGTCTAAAAAATGGGGGGGGGAATATACAAATAATTAATGCAAGCATCAGCGGCGAAACAACTACTGGCGGATTAAATAGATTAAACGATCTTCTCAGAGGTCACCAACCCCAAATAGTCATTATTGAACTAGGTGCCAATGATGGGCTAAGGGGACTACAAATTCAAATCGCAGAGCAAAACCTAAAACAAATGATTCTACAATCGCACAAATATGGGGCAAAGGTATTACTTCTCGGCATGAAGATTCCACCAAACTATGGGCATGACTATACCCAGAGATTCTTCAGCATGTACAAAAAATTAGCCCAAACAGAAGGTGCTGAATTGGTACCATTCTTTCTTGATAAAGTAGCTGAAAATGCGCAGTTATTTCAAGCAGACCTTATCCACCCTAATGAAAAAGCCCAATCTATTTTGCTAGACAATGTCTGGAAAGAGCTAAATAAACTAATACCTTAATCAGGTAAAGGTGCTACTTAACTTGATTAATTAACTTTACACTTGCTCGATCACGAACACTCTCAAAATAACTAGCTGCCTCAGCTTGCATAGCCAATTGTGTAATTTGCTGAGCTTGATTTGCCCTTAACTTGGGGTCAGCGCTCATTGGTTGTTGAATTTTTGAAACACGATAAATTGTTACTCCACCACCAGTAGAATTAGCAGCAACTACTGCAGGGAGTTTACTAGGGTCAACGCTCATAACAGCATCCATTGCGATAGATGTTAAATCTGCTGGCTTATTACGGGAAACCCACTTTGAAGGACCAAAACCGGATATCACATCTGGAGTTTTTTGCAAAACATCAAACTTAGCTCGACCTGCCTGCACAGCCAGTTCTTCAGCTTGACGCAAACCAACCTGCTTTTTAACATCCAATAAAACAGTCTCAAAAGGTAAAGCAGCCATGGGTCGATGGGCTACTACGCGTGCAACTATCACCTTGCCAATACCTATTTCTTGGGCTTCGATATTTTTATGATTTTTTATAGCATCCTCAGAAAACACAGCTGCTAATAACTTAGGAGCATTCAATGGGTGATCAGCGGCCCCCTGAATGCCAGCTCTAGTAATATTTTTAACTGACTGAATATTTAACTTTAAGCGGTCTGCTACTGGTTTTAAGCTATCAGGTTGCTCATATGCCATATTAGCCAAAATATCAGCCTTCTCAGCAAACAGTTTTCCATCTTCTTTAGGTGATGCTGCCAACAAAACATACTCAATATCTACACTCTCAATAGATTGATAAGCATTGATATTTGCTTGATAAAAAGCCTCTAAATCTTTTTGAGTGGGAGACACTCTAGAAATATAATCTGCAGGAGAAAAACGGATGGCCTGAACCTCTCTCTCAGCCTCAAATGCTTGAGAAATTTTTTCAGCGATCTTTCTAGAACTAATACCTGTAGCTATTACAGACGTTAGAGCTTGGCGACTCAACAAATCATAGCGACGTCCATTTTCAAATTGATCAACGGTCATACCGTTATTAGCAAGTAACTGTTTATATCGTTGGACATCAAATTGACCAGAGTTATATAAAGCTCTAATTTCTGGGATTTGCATGAGCTCTCTAGAAAGAGCATCATTACTAATAGCCAATCTTAAAGACTTCAGCTCATAAGCCAATAAACGTTGCTGAACAATTTCATTCAAAACCGACTGCTTGAAGGGAACGCTATTGACTAAGTTTGAGTCAACCTTACCCTGCTGCCTTTGCAAGTTATCAGCTTTAGCCTTAACTGCGTTATCAAGCTCTTGACGGGTAATGCTAGCTCCAGCAACCTTAATTAAATCAGCATCACTACCAACATTGCGCATATAACTTTCAATGCCAAAAAAAGCAAAAGATGGAAATATAAGGAGTAGCAATAGCCACTGCAGCAATTTTTGGTGCCTGCGGATCGATTCGAGCATGATTTAATTAGCGTTGACGTTAAAAGTCAGAGAAATCTGTGTGGTGGGTGCTGAGAGGGTCGAACTCCCGACATTCGCCTTGTAAGGGCGACGCTCTACCAACTGAGCTAAGCACCCACAGAGAAGACGAAAGTATACAGCACCTTCACCATCACTGCAAATTTTTCTTACTTATGTTTATTCTTCCGCCACAAAACTTACTGAACACAATTTTTATGGCGGTCCTGTTTTTAATGCTTAATGACCTCACCTGAAGTAGCAGTAGATTCCTTATTAGCCTCAGCTGCTTTAGCAATTTCCTCTGGCGTTAATTCTGGCAAAGCTGTCGGCATTTTTTCTAATGCCATCTCCAACACTTGGTCAATCCAACGAACTGGAACAATCTCAATTGAATTCTTCACATTATCAGGAATATCAATTAAATCTTTGAGATTTTCTTCTGGAATTAAAGCCAGTTTGATGCCGCCTCGATGAGCAGCCAATAATTTCTCCTTGAGACCGCCAATTGGTAATACCTCACCACGTAAAGTAATTTCACCCGTCATGGCCACATCAGCTCTAACAGGAATCGCTGTTAAGACAGAAACTAATGCTGTTGTAATTGCAATGCCGGCAGATGGACCATCTTTGGGAGTTGCCCCCTCCGGAAAGTGAATATGAATATCTTTTTTCTCAAAAGCATCCTCAGCAATACCTAATTTACGACCCCGAGACCTCACCACTGAGCGAGCTGCCTCAACGGACTCTTTCATAACGTCCCCTAAAGAACCCGTGCGAATCGTATTACCTTTACCAGGCATCACAGCAGCCTCAATTGTCAATAGATCACCACCCACCTCAGTCCAAGCCAATCCTGTTACCTGACCAACTTGATTTTGTTTTGCAGCCAACCCAAAGTCATAGCGACGAACAGATAAAAACTTATCGAGGTTAGAGCTATCAACTTTGACAGGTGCAGCTTCTTTCTTCAAAAGTAATAATTTCACAACCTTGCGACAAATCTTGCTAATCTCTCGCTCGAGAGCGCGAACACCAGCTTCTCGCGTGTAATAACGAATGATGTCACGAACCGCACTTTCATCAACCTCTATCTCACTAACCTTCAAGCCGTTGCCTTTAATTTGTTTAGGCAATAAATAACTCATGGCAATATGAGTCTTCTCATCTTCTGTATATCCTGCAAGACGGATAACCTCCATACGATCCAGTAAAGGCCCAGGAATATTTAAAGAGTTTGAGGTAGCAACAAACATCACATCTGATAAATCATAATCAACTTCTACATAATGATCTTGAAATGTATGATTTTGCTCAGGATCCAATACCTCCAGCATAGCACTGGCGGGATCCCCTCTAAAATCCATACCCATCTTATCAATTTCATCAAGTAAAAATAATGGATTACGAACACCCACTTTAGTCAGACTAGATAAAATTTTTCCAGGCATAGAACCGATATAAGTTCTACGATGCCCGCGAATCTCGGACTCATCGCGAACACCACCTAAGGCCATGCGCACGAACTTACGGTTAGTAGCGCGAGCTATTGATTGCCCCAAAGATGTCTTACCAACACCGGGAGGGCCAACCAGACAAAGTATTGGGGCCTTAACTTTCTCTACACGTTGCTGAACAGCAAGGTACTCCAAAATACGTTCTTTAACTTTATCAAGACCATAGTGATCTTCATTTAAGACTCTCTCCGCATTTGCAAGGTCGTTATTAACTTTACTCTTTTTCTTCCAAGGCAAATTGACTAAAGTTTCAATGTAATTTCGGATAACAGAAGCCTCTGCAGACATTGGTGACATCAGCTTCAATTTTTTCATTTCCGACTCAGCTTTTTTCAAAGCTTCTTTAGGCATTTTGGCTGCTTTGATTCGTTTATCGAGTTCTTCGATATCAGCACCCTCTTCACCCTCACCCAACTCTTTTTGAATTGCCTTTACCTGCTCATTTAAATAGTACTCACGCTGACTCTTCTCCATCTGACGCTTAACACGTCCACGAATACGTTTTTCAACTTGAAGAATATCAATCTCACTCTCGAGGTGGGCTAATATGGCTTCCAATCGCTCAACGACCGTTGCCAACTCCAATAATTTTTGTTTTTGCTCAAGCTTGATAGGTAAATGTGAGCAAATTGTATCGACTAGACGACCAGCATCATCGATTCCCTGCAAAGTAGCCAGAACCTCTTGTGGAATTTTCTTATTTAATTTCACATATTGATCAAACTGTGACACAACGGCTCTACGCAATGCCTCAATCTCAGGAGCATCATCGGTGGCCAAGGATTGAGGTATTGCTTCACACATGAAGTACTCTAAATTGTCATCCACATGAGTTACATCGGCTCGCTGAGTACCCTCGACAAGAACCTTAACGGTACCATCTGGCAGTTTAAGCATTTGTAAAATTTTTGCGATGCAGCCAACCTTATATAAATCTTCAACAGTCGGCTCATCTTTTGCGGCAGCCTTCTGAGCAACAAGCAAAACACTCTTGCCTGCTTCCATGGCAGCTTCTAAAGCTTTTATCGATTTTGGTCTCCCAACGAACAATGGAATAACCATGTGTGGGAATACCACCACATCTCTCAATGGCAACAAAGGCAATTGGATGGGTTCAGAAGGAAGTAACAAGTCACCAGACATGGTTTAATCTCCAAAAAAGTGTTTGTAATTTCCTACAAAAGTAAGAATACATCGAATTTGGGGTGTTTTTGTATAAAAACAAGGGGGAAAACGAATAAAAAAGGTAAAAAATACCAAATTTATTACTTTTTACAGTTATTTTTTGTTTTCAAATCTCTAAATAGAGAAATCAATACCAGGCTGAGATCGACACTAGTATTTGATTAAGATGCAGCTTTTTCAGATGATTCCTGATATAACATCAAAGGCTGGTCATCACCGTTAATGGTACTTTCATCGATTACAACACGTTGAACATTCTGCAAACTTGGTAAGTCATACATAACATCCATTAAGGCATGCTCAATAATCGAACGCAAACCTCTAGCACCAGTTTTACGAGCAATTGCTTTTTTTGCGATAGCATTTAGTGCACCAGGCCGAATTTCTAACTCAACGCCTTCCATATCCAACAAGGCTTGATATTGCTTCACTAATGCATTATTTGGTTCAGTTAATATTTGCACTAAAGCTTCTTCATCTAACTGCGCCAATGTTGCAACAACTGGTAAGCGACCAATCAATTCAGGGATTAATCCAAATTTAATTAAATCTTCCGTTTGAACTTCTTTTAACAATTCAGAGATAGATCGATCATCCTTACCTCTTACCTGAGCACCAAAACCAATTCCAGCGGTCACAGTTCGCTGTTGAATGACTTTTTCAAGCCCATCAAATGCTCCGCCGCAGATAAATAAGATATTAGTTGTATCGACCTGTAAGAAGTCTTGATTGGGATGTTTACGTCCGCCTTGAGGCGGAACAGATGCCATAGTTCCCTCCACTAGTTTCAAGAGCGCTTGCTGAACACCTTCACCAGAAACATCCCGAGTAATGGATGGGTTATCTGACTTACGAGAAATCTTGTCGATTTCATCAATATACACAATTCCCTTTTGCGCTTTCTCAACGTTGTAATCACAGGCTTGCAGTAATTTTTGAATGATGTTCTCAACATCTTCGCCCACATAACCTGCCTCAGTTAAGGTAGTCGCATCAGCAATAACAAAGGGTACATCTAACAATCTAGCCAAAGTTTGAGCAAGCAAAGTCTTACCCGAACCAGTTGGCCCCACCAATAAAATATTACTTTTAGCTAACTCAACGCCATTATGTGTTGTTTTCTTATTTTTCGAAGCACCTTCTTTTTCAATGTGCTTTAAACGCTTATAGTGGTTATAAACAGCCACAGCCAGCTGTTTTTTGGCATGATCTTGACCGATGACATACTGATCCAAGCTGGCACGGATTTCATGTGGCGTGGGCAACCCTTCATGAGCCTCTTCCTTAGGACCATTATTGGACTCCTCAATAATAATATCCGTACAAAGATCAATGCATTCATCACAAATGAATACTGATGGGCCAGCAATTAATTTTTTAACCTCATGCTGACTTTTGCCGCAAAAAGAACAATAAAGAGGTTTTTCAGATGAAATAGTTGTATCACTCATTTAATAAAAATTTTTAACGCTTTTCAATAACCTGATCAATCAAACCATACTCTTTCGCTTGATCTGCTGACATAAAATTATCACGGTCAGTATCTTTAGCAATCGTCTCAATAGTCTGCCCAGTACGTTCTGATAAAACCTTATTTAGACGTTCACGCAAATAGAGAATTTCACGTGCTTGAATCTCAATATCTGAAGCTTGACCACGTGCACCACCTAATGGTTGATGAATCATCACACGTGAGTTAGGTAATGAGAATCTTTTACCCTTAGAACCAGCGGCCAACAAAAAAGCGCCCATACTGGCAGCCATACCCATACACAATGTACTCACATCAGGCTTAATAAATTGCATCGTGTCATAGATTGCCAAACCAGCCGAGACCGAACCACCTGGCGAATTAATGTACAAAGAAATATCTTTTTCAGGATTTTCACTCTCCAAAAAAAGCAATTGTGCAATCACTAAATTGGCAGAATGGTCATTAACTTCACCAACCAAGAAAACAACACGCTCTTTTAATAAACGTGAATAGATATCATAAGCACGCTCACCACGCCCTGAAGTCTCAACCACCATAGGCACCATTCCTAAGGCTTGAGCATCAAGCGTGTTATTTACTGTGTTGTTGTTCATTATTTTTCTCCAAGCTCTCAACTGATGATTAGTTCATTTGACTTAATTCTTCAAAGCTTACAGCTTTATCAGTAACCTTTGCTAAACCATTCACATAAGCCACCACATTATTTTCTAAAACGAGCGCTTCAACATCTGCTAAACGCTTGGGATCGCTGTAATACCAACGCATCACTTCTTTAGGATCTTCATAGCTTGAAGATTGCTCTTCAATTTCAGCCTTAATCTGTTCCGGCTTAGCCTCTAAAGTTTGTTGCTTAACGAGCTCATTCAAAATAAGCCCTAGCTTAACTCGCTGTTCCGCTTGCGCAATAAATAATTCAGCAGGAATAGGAGCATCCTTAGCATTAGGGATGCCACGAGCTGCCAAATCTTGTCTCGCATTAGCAATCAAGCGCTCTTGCTCCTGCGCAGCTAAACCCTTTGGAACATCTAACTCACAAACTTTAGTTAAAGTTTCCATCACTTGGCTTTTTAATAAAGCTTGCGTACGGCGCTTCACTTCGCGTGTCAAATTAGTACGAATTTCTTCTCGCATTTTTACAACACCTTCTGCCACACCTAATGACTTAGCAAAATCATCATCAACGGTAGGCAAATGTGGCCACTCAACTTTATTCATCGTAATTGTGAAGTCAGCTGTCTTACCTGCAACATCCTTACCGTGATAGTCAGCAGGGAAGGCTAATGGGAAAATCTTTGACTCGCCAGCCTTAAGACCAGTGGCAGCTGACTCAAACTCGGGCAACATACGCCCCTCGCCCAAAATAAATGTAAAGTTTTCAGCTTTACCACCTACAAATTCAACGCCATCAATCTTACCTACAAAATCAACCGTTACCTGATCTCCAAGCTGTGCTGCGGTGCTTTCGCCACCATTACCGTGATCACTAGCCTCTCCGCGCACATGAAAATGAACACGCTGCTTACGAAGAATCTCTAGTGTTTTATCAATTTCAGCATCATTTACATCAGTTGTATAACGCGTAATTTCAGCTTTTGTTAGGTCCCCCAACTTCACCTCTGGGAAAACCTCAAATGTTGCGTCATAAATCACGGGGTCAGCGCTAATTTCACTCTTTGGCTCTAAACGTGGTTGACCAGCAATTTTCAAACCTTCTTTTTGGCTTAACTCATAAAATAAATTAGAGGCGTGGTCAAATTGAGTTTCAAAATCAACCTGCATCCCATATTGCGCCTCGACCATTTTCATAGGCACTTTACCTGGGCGAAAGCCGGACATCTTGACCGTCTTAGATAATTTTTGCAAACGTGTAGCGCGTGCTTTTTCAGTGTCAGCTTTTGGAAAGCTAAGAGTAATTTTGCGATCTAAATTGCCAAGGTTTTCAATTGTTACAGACATGCTGGTATCCCGTTTAAGCTAATAAAAATATTGATTCAGTTTTTGGCCAAAAAAGCTCAGTTAAATGCTTTACATTAGCCTTAATTATAAAAGCCCACCATTCTACATGAGAGCTAAAGAAAAAAGGCATTTTAGAAACCACCACCCCTGATAAATCATAGACTTACAGTGGTAAATGTACGGTGAACCTTGTGCCAACGCCTTCAGAAGTTTCAAATGTAATCAATCCGCCATGACTATTAACCACTGTCTGACTTAACCACAATCCCACCCCCATCCCAGAAGCCTTATTAGATTTAAATAGTTGAAAAACTGAATCTTTAATGTCATCTGAAATGCCATCAGCAGTATCGCTAATACTTAAGTTAATTTGACCCTCAGCTAACATTAAGGAGACTGAAAGTTTTTTAACTTGCTTCTTCGATTCAATTAAAGCATCAAGGGCATTATTTAAAAGGTTTAAGACAACCTGTTGAAGTTGCGTAACATCGCCTCTAACTGAAATTTGACTCTGTAAATCTACTTCAATATCCACCTGAGATTGCTTTGCCTTATTTCTAACTAGGTCAATGGTATCAATCACAAGCTGACTTAATTCAAAGAATTTGAAATCAGAAGATTCTGGGTTTGCGAACATATTTCGCAATTTTCTAATAATTTCACTAGCACGCTTGTTATCTTGTATGACAGCTTCAATCGTTTCCCTTGCTTTTAAAGGGTTAGCTTGCATAAAGCCTAACTGATTTTCCATCAACTGAGCATTTAGCCTAATAGCGCCTAATGGCTGGTTAAGTTCATGGGCAAAACTAGCTGCCAATGCGCCCATCCCAGCAGACTTATTGCTTAAAATCAGTTGCCGAATCATCTCCTCGCGCTCATTAACTAACACTTGAAGCTTTTGGCCGTACTCCGCCAAATAATCTGAGCGCTCCTCTGACTTTGCCAACGCAGATTGCATTTTTAAATTTTTATCTTCTTTAATAGCTAAAAAAATTTGAAGAAAGCCCATGTTGGAAAGCGTTACCGCTAAAATTTGTCCGAAAATCATAAGTCCCTGATCCCAGCCAACACCGTAAATATCAGGGCTACCCCATCCCCCATAAATAGCAACAGCCCTCTGCCCTAAGCTTCCACAAAAAACAGTACCGGCAATAATAAGAAGTAAACCACCGATATAACGATACTGTTTATAAATTTGCACACCAACCAAGACATAATCAAAGCACCCAATGACCCAGTAAGAAAAATACAAAATCATTAAACTACTCAGAGAGCAATTTGTCTCGAACATATACCCACTAATAGACATATAAATCACAGCACAAATCAAATTAAATAAATGGTATTTACTCTGGCTACTATCAAGGTACATGCGTAATGCATATAACCTGCCCAAATTACCAACCACCATCAAAAATGGGGCCAAGTAATAAAACATAAACTCAGACACTAAGCCAAAGTTAGCTGATATAACCACCGAAAAACCGCTCACAATTCCGGAGCCGGCCCAAATATTGACTTGTTGATTTTTTTGATCTTTAAGCACCCCCCAGATAGCTCCATGAAGCACGAAATAAACCATGAAAATTAGAGAAATACTAGTTTGAATGTCAAGTTTCATATTAAATATATAAATTCCTCAGGTACTGCCACATACTAAAAAATAAAATAATTGACCACAAGATAATTTTATTAATTGCTCCACAATGGTTATGATTTATGGAGTTAATCTCAAAAGAGGCTTCAAATGAATATTGGGAAAGAATTTCGCGCATTTGCAGTACGTGGTAATGTCGTAGATCTAGCGGTTGGTGTGATTGTAGGCGGTGCGTTTGGGAAAATAGTTGACTCATTAGTTGGTGATGTTGTCATGCCAATTGTCGCTTGGTTGATTGGTGGCAAATTAGACTTCTCTAACTTATTCATAGTATTGGGAAATATTCCTGAAAATGTTCCTCGTACATTAGATGCCCTGAGAAAAGCTGGTGTTCCTTTATTTGCTTATGGAAGTTTTTTAACTATCACACTCAATTTCTTTATATTGGCATTTATCATTTTTCAAATGGTGAAAATTATTAATCGGATTAAACTGCAAGACGAGGCAAAAGTAATTTCAGACCCTTTGCCGCCACCGGAAGATATTCAATTGCTACGAGAAATTCGAGATAGCTTAAAAAAATAGGAGATTAATATGATCACAACACCATCAGGTTTACAGTATGAGGATACTATTCCAGGTTATGGAGATGAGGCCCAAAAAGGGAATTATGTCTCCGTTCATTACACAGGCTGGCTATATGAGAATAGTCAGGTCGGTCAAAAATTTGACTCTAGCAAAGACCGCAACGAGCCTTTTGAATTTCCACTGGGTGGAGGAATGGTCATCAAAGGTTGGGATGAAGGCGTTCAAGGCATGAAAATTGGCGGCACTCGTCGCCTGATCATTCCATCTGAACTTGGTTATGGCTCCTATGGTGCAGGAGGCGTCATTCCGCCTAACGCAACCCTCTTATTTGAAGTAGAGTTATTAGGCGTTTAAAGACAATATTCACAACAAAAATACCCGTAAATAGGCTTTTTGCGGGTATTTTTTATAAACCACTCCCAGTTAACTTTTAAAAATTAATGCAATCGCATGCACAGCGATTCCTTCGCAACGACCAAGATAACCTAAACCTTCATTGGTCTTTGCTTTCACGTTAACGTGACTAGTAGAGATTCCCAAATCATGGGCAATATTTCTCACCATCTCTTGAATATAAGGCCCCATCTTAGGAGTCTGGCAAATAATAGTGGCATCCACATTGCCAACCTGATAGCCAGCAGCCTGAACTAAAGCGATGGCACCGCGTAACAAAATTCGGCTATCTGCCCCCTTATAACGCTCATCTGTATCTGGGAAATGTTGTCCGATATCACCTAGCGCAGCAGCCCCGAGTAAAGCATCCGTCAAGGCATGCAACAAAGCATCTGCATCAGAATGCCCCAAAAGGCCATGCGTATAGGGAATATGTACGCCACCCAAAATTAAACTGCGAGAAGGAACTAATTCATGTAGGTCATACCCCTGACCAATACGGAATGGCATCCCAGAATGTGATGTTGTCATGATGATTTTTTCAAACCGAGTAAGTTGTTAATTAAAGACCAATCTTGTGGATATGTCACTTTTAAATTTCTCCACTCCCCATGAACTAACAAAGGCTGATATCCAATTTGCTCAATCGCACTAGCCTCATCTGTTACTTCCAATTTTTTTACAATAGCCTCGGCTAATGCATCTTTTAAGGTACGCAAACGAAACATTTGCGGCGTTTGCGCCAACCACAAGCCATCTCGTGGCAAAGTGTTAGCAACTAGATTGGAGCTCTTATCTGAAGCCAACTTTAACGTATCTGTCATGGGCATAGCTAGTATTCCGCCTGAAGCACCAGCGCTCTCAGTTACAGTTTGAATTAAACGTCTGGCAGCCTCAGAAGTTAGTCCTGGACGTGCAGCATCATGAACCAGCACCCAGGAATTGTCTGAGACACCGGATTCGGTCATGGCTCTTAATGTATTTAAAACCGTATCGTGACGAGTGGCCCCACCAGTTTCCCGGACAAATAATTTTTCATCCATAGGCCAGACTTGTCCACCAAGAGTTTTATTACCCTCAGCGGAAACTCCAACCCAAACTGAACAGATTTCTGACATTTCCAGAAAAGTATCAATTGAATGCATAACCATTGGCTTTCCAGCCAAGAGCTCAAATTGCTTAGGAACACTGAACCCCATGCGGGCGCCAACACCTGCACATGGAATTAGTACATGAAGAGAATTAGTTAATTGTGCTGAATTCATGCCTCAATTCTATAATGCCTAGCTTATGCAGAAGTTATCAGCTAATTTAGAGGCTCAACTTAATTCGGTGGCGTGGTCACCTGCTCTACCCGGCCCTCGGGAGGGACAACGCTTAACTATTTCAAATCTGGCTGGGTCTGCCGATGCGGCAGTCATTGCACAACAAGCCCAACAACACCGAAAAGAATTCTCAGTCTTAGTCATTATTTGTGCAAATGCACTAGATGCATCTAGGCTTCAAGAAGAAATTCCAGTTTTTGCCCCAAATTTAGTTGTTCGATTGCTCCCAGATTGGGAAATACTTCCTTATGATGCCTTTTCACCGCACCAAGATCTTGTTTCAGAGCGCTTAGCAACCTTACATGAACTCCTTACAGGGGCCTGCGACATTGTACTAATGCCCGTCACAACTGCGTTGCAGAAACTAGGTCCACCTAGCTTTTTAGCTGCCCACACCTTCTTCTTTAAGAAAGGCGATAGGTTGGATGAGAAAGCTTTGCGTTCACAACTACAGCAAGCTGGCTATGATCCTGTTAGCGCTGTTGTACGCCCAGGTGAATATAGTTTACGTGGTGGACTAATAGATCTATTTCCGATGGGCTCAGCACTACCATATCGCATTGATTTATTTGGTGATGAAATTGATCAAATTAGATCATTTGACCCAGATAGCCAAAGAAGCCTCTACCCCGTTCACGAAGTTCGCCTTCTACCAGGTCATGAATTTCCGATGAATGAGGAGGCTCGCACAATTTTCAGGGGGCGCTGGAGAGAAGTTTTCGAGGGGGACCCAAGTCGCTGCAGCATTTATAAAGATATGGGGGCTGGCATCCCTAGCGCAGGCATTGAGTCATACCTACCTTTATTTTTTGACCATGCATCAACAGTCTTTGACTATTTCCCTTTAGATAAAGGCCCAGCTTGGATAGGTATTCATGGCGAGCTTGAAACTCAAATTAAAAACTTCTGGCAAGACACGCAACAACGTTATAACTTTCTAAGCCACGACTCAGCAAGACCAGTGTTAGATCCTAAGCAACTTTATATTCAAAATGACGAATTATTTGGTTTACTAAAACCATACGCACGCTTAGCTCTAGAAAAGTTTAGAAAAAATATTGATGCCCTAGAAGATAAATTAGATATCCCATTTTTACCTTTACCGGATATTGCCGTCAATCGAAAAGAACCAGATCCAATAGCAAAACTTAAACAACTCGTAAATACGACTACTTACAAACTACTAATTAGCACTGATAGCCCCGGCAGAAGAGAAACAGTTAGGCAACTTCTAGAAGAAAATGGGCTAAAAATCCATGTAGCTGATAACTTTAGCGACTTCTTACAAAGTAACGCTCAATTGGGCATTACTCATAGCGCAATACAGGATGGATTTGTCTCTAGCACTGCAAAATTTGGCATCATCACAGAATCAGAATTATTTGCAGCAAGCGCCAGAACTCGTCGCAAAGGCAAAGATAAAGAAGCCAGCAACGTCGATACACTTGTTCGAGACCTTTCAGAGTTAAAGGTTGGCGATCCTGTAGTTCATGCTGAACACGGTATTGGGCGTTACCAAGGACTCATACTTTTAGATGTCGGCAACGGCGAAGAAGAATTCTTACACCTCATCTATGCCCACGCTGCCACCCTTTACGTCCCTGTCCATCAATTACAGCTGATCTCTCGCTATGCAGGTTCAGATCCTGATAGTGCACCCTTGCACCAACTAGGCTCTGGTCAGTGGGAAAAAGCAAAACGCAAGGCAGCTCAACAGATTAGAGACACTGCTGCAGAATTACTTAATCTTTATGCAGCACGTGCACTACGCCAAGGACATGCCTTTGAATTTGCTGCTCATGACTACGAGGCTTTTGCTGAAAGTTTTGGCTTTGAAGAGACTGTTGACCAGCAAGCAGCAATTGCTGCTGTTATTCAGGACATGACCAGCGGTAAGCCCATGGATCGACTGGTTTGTGGTGACGTTGGCTTTGGTAAAACAGAAGTTGCCTTACGCGCAAGCTTTTTAGCTGTCATGGGAGGTAAACAGGTTGCCATCCTAGCTCCAACGACATTGCTAGCAGAACAACATGCGGAAACGTGGAAAAATCGTTTTGCTGATTGGCCTGTAAAAATTGTTGAATTATCACGCTTTAAAACATCTAAAGAAATTAATCATGCATTGGAATTGATGGCAAAAGGTGATGCTGATATTGTTATTGGAACCCATAAACTATTCTCAGCAGATGTTCAATTTCCACGCCTAGGACTTGTCATCATCGATGAGGAGCACCGCTTTGGTGTTCGCCAAAAAGAAGCACTTAAAACATTACGTGCCGAAGTTGATATATTGACATTAACTGCCACCCCAATCCCTAGAACCCTTGGCATGGCACTAGAAGGATTGCGTGACTTCTCTGTTATCGCTACAGCCCCACAAAAAAGATTAGCCATTAAAACATTTGTACGGCGAGAAAGTGATGGCATCATTCGCGAAGCAGTGCTTCGCGAAATTAAACGCGGCGGACAGGTTTACTTTCTGCATAACGAGGTTGATACGATTGAAAATCGTAAACAATCCCTTGAAAAGTTACTTCCGGAAGCTAGAATTGTTGTCGCACACGGGCAAATGCATGAGCGAGATCTTGAAAGAGTCATGCGTGATTTCGTAACTCAACGTGCAAATATATTGTTATGCACAACAATTATTGAGACTGGCATTGATGTCCCAACAGCGAACACTATCATCATGCATAGAGCTGATAAATTTGGATTAGCTCAACTACACCAGTTACGAGGCCGTGTAGGACGATCACATCACCAGGCTTATGCTTACCTAACAGTACCAGACCCTGATGCTTTAACAAAACAAGCTAAATTACGCTTAGAAGCTATTCAAGCAATGGAAGAACTTGGTTCAGGTTTTTATTTAGCTATGCATGACTTAGAGATTCGTGGGGCTGGTGAAGTGCTGGGGGATAAACAATCGGGAGATATTTCTGAAATTGGATTTCAGCTCTACACCGAAATGCTCAACAAGGCGGTTAAATCCCTAAAGAGCGGAAAAGAACCAGACCTTATGGCGCCTATGGAAATCATCACAGACATTACTTTAGGCGTCCCAGCTTTACTAACCAACGATTACTGCCCAGACGTTCATGAACGACTATCTCTTTATAAACGATTAGCCAGCGTTGAAACTCATGAAAAATTAATTGGAATTCGTGAAGAATTGGTTGATCGATTTGGTGAATTACCTGAACAAGCACAATCCCTATTTGAAACACATCGCTTACGTTTAAACATGGCTCGTTTAGGCATCAAAAAAATTGATGCCAACCCCACTCAAATTACAATCCAATTCATACCCAACCCACCTATTGATCCGATTAAAATTATTCAATTAGTACAAACAAACAAACGTATTCAATTAAATGGTCAAGATAAACTTAAAATATTGCCCGCCAATAAAGAAGCCTTGATTAGCCTTGCCCAACGTTTAGAAGCAATTCGCGAACTATTCAAGCATTTAGGCGATACTATTATCAAAGATCCAACATAAAAGTCTGATATGCAAATAGTCCTATTCCATCAAGAAAATATTCAGGAATCCCTAATACGTGAAATTGAAAAATCACACGTAATTAAAACTATTACAGCCAAAACAAAAAGAACTGCAATTATCGACATACATGAAATATTAAACCTTGAACAGAGGGCACATCTACGAAATTTAGGCATTTTGCATACAACAGATTTAGGGTTTTTACCCAAACACTTCAATCCATCGCAAATTAAAGTTTTAGCCATGGACATGGATTCAACAGTTATCAACATTGAATGTATCGATGAAATTGCTGATGCCGTTGGCAAAAAAAAGGAAGTCTCTGAAATAACCGAAGCTGCCATGCGTGGTGAAATTAAAGACTTTAGCGAAAGCCTTCGTCGTCGAGTAGCTTTATTGGAAGGCGCCTCAGAAAAGGCCTTAGAAAAAGTTTTCAATGAACGCCTAAAACTAAACAAAGGGGCAAAAGAATTAATTGCTAAAGCTCACAAAAAAAATATTTACACACTACTCGTCTCTGGTGGATTTACATTCTTTACAGAGAAACTAAAAGATCAACTGCAAATCTCTGAAACACATGCAAATCAACTTGAAGTTATTGATGGCAAATTAACTGGCAAGGTTATTGGAAACATTGTTGATGGTGCAGCTAAAGCTGCTTATGTTGAGGCATGCTGTCTGAGGCTAGGCAGCAATAAGCATGCTGCGGTAACGATGGGCGATGGCTCCAATGATCTACTGATGATGCATGGATCTGGTCTATCAATTGGGTACAAGGCTAAACCAATTGTCAAAGATCAAGCTGATATTGCCTTTGATCATGTTGATTTAGACTCTTGGCTAGACTTATTGTAAGGTGTGACTAACTTTAGTTAGAGAGTCTTCGTCAGCTCTCTCTTGCTGAGAAGCCATGGCCTGAGCACCAATCAAAGCAGCGTTTGAAAAATGGGCCTGAACTTGTTTTTTTAACTCATCAATCTGAGATAAGGCATACGCAACATCCGGAAAGATAGCGGGCATTTGAATCAACTTTCCTTCAGCAGTTAACAAAGCTGTTTGCACGGCAATTCCAGCAGGTGTGGTTTCGACAATGAATACGCTTTGCCCCTGAATAGTTTCGCTCTTTTCAACTGTCATAGATATGACCTTATTAATACTAACTTCATAAATACTCCGTATAACTCAATTAAAAAAGGCCGCACTAGCGGCCTTTTTTTAATCCACCATATAAAATCAAAGACGCTCAAAAATCACAGCAATACCTTGACCACCACCAATACACATCGTCACCAATGCATATTTACCACCCGTACGATGCAACTCATAAATAGCTTTTGTCGCAATAAATGCGCCAGAACAACCCACCGGGTGACCCAAAGCAATCGCGCCACCATTTGGATTAGTTTTAGACATATCAAGACCTAGACCTTTTGATACCGCAATTGCTTGGGCAGCAAATGCTTCATTTGACTCAACCACATCCATCTTATCAATTGTTAAGCCAGCACGTTGCAACGCAATTTTAGACGCTGGAATAGGCCCCTCGCCCATAATGTCGTTAGGTACACCTGCCAAAGCATATGAAACTAAACGAGCCATCGGTTTTTGACCAGCTTTAGCAGCAGCGTCTGCAGAAGCTAAGACAAAGAAAGCTGCGCCATCATTGATACCAGAAGCATTACCTGCTGTAACAGAACCATCTTTCTTGAAAGCTGGCTTCATCTTACCAAGGCTTTCCATCGTTGTATTAGCTTTCACATGCTCATCAGTATCAAATACAACATCACCCTTACGAGTTTGCATCGTAATAGGCATAATTTGTGACTTAAATCGGCCTTCAGCAATCGCAGCAGCGGCTCGGCGATGTGATTCAACAGCTAAAGCATCTTGTTCATCGCGACTAATATTCCACTTAGTTGCTAAATTCTCGGCAGTAATGCCCATATGACCAGCCCCAAATGGGTCTGTTAATGTTGCAACCATCATGTCAATCATTTTGGTATCGCCCATACGAGCACCTGTACGCATACTAGGAGCGGCATAGATGCCGCGTGACATCACTTCAACACCGCCGCCAACACCATATTCACAATCGCCCAACATAATTGCTTGTGAAGTGGTGACAATGCCTTGAAGCCCAGAGCTACATAAACGGTTAACAGCCATAGCCACAGAATCCATCGGCAAACCCGCTTGAATAGCTGCTACACGTGCAACATATGGAAAACGGCTCTCCGTAGGAATACAGTTACCAACTGTCACATAATTAATTTGTTTAGGGTCTACGCCAGAACGATTAACAGCCTCTTTCATGACTGTTCCAGCCAACTCTGCAGGCTCCATACTGCTTAAAGAACCACCAAAACCACCAATAGCAGAACGAACTGCGCTTAATACAACCACATCACGTGCCATCTGGAACTCCCTTAATCACTTTTAATTAATAGAAAAAACTAGTCTGTAGGGCTAATCTTACGAGTAACTGTCTGAAACAGACTATTAGGGCTTACTAGGGGTATTTACCAATAAAAACACCCTAAAATAAACAACAAATAACTAAACCTCAAGTTTATAGCTGAGCAATCAGATCATGCCCCTGAGTACCAACTACCGTCGCTTTAACGAATTCACCAACTCGATAACGTTTTGAAATCTTATCAGTCGGTAATAAATGCACAAGACCATCAATTTCTGGTGCATCCGCTTGACTTCTACCAATACCCCTTTGACCGCTTACCGAATCAACCAAAACACGGATACGCTTCCCTACTTTAGCTTCTAATAATTTTGCTGAAACCTCTTCAGCCACAGCCATAAATTTAGCTTGACGCTCAGACCGAATTTCATCAGGCAAGGCACCATCTAACTCATTAGCTTTTGCACCTTCCACCGGAGAATAAGCAAAGCAACCAGCACGATCTATCTTTGCTTCACGCATAAAGTCCAATAAATAATTGAACTCATTCTCTGTCTCACCCGGGAAGCCTGCAATAAAAGTGCTCCTAATTGTCAAATCTGGGCAAGCAGCCCTCCAAGCCATAATTCGGTCCAAATTTTTCTCGCCACTCGCTGGACGCTTCATTCTTTTTAAAATATCTGGGTGTGCATGCTGCATTGGGATATCCAAATAAGGTAATACCCCACTATGTTCATCTCCAAACTGAGCCATTAAGGGCAAAATATCATCGACATGTGGATATGGATAAACATAATGTAGACGTACCCAAGCATCGTGTTGACGCGCAAGCTTACCTAGCGCCTCAACCATATCAAATAACTTCGACTTGACGGGGCGACCATCCCAAAAACCCGTTCTGTATTGGACATCGACACCATATGCACTGGTGTCTTGTGAGACAACTAAAAGCTCCTTAACACCTGCCTCAAATAAATGTTGTGCCTCTAACAAAACATCACCAATCGGTCTTGAAACTAAATCGCCACGCAAACTTGGAATGATGCAAAAAGTACAGCGGTGATTACAACCTTCAGAAATCTTTAAATAAGCATAGTGTTTAGGGGTCAACTTAACCCCTGCGGCAGGAACTAAATCTGTAAATGGATCATGAGGTTTAGGTAAATGTTGATGTACAACCGCCAACACCTCCTCAGTTGCATGAGGCCCTGTAACTGCTAATACTTTAGGGTGAACGGATGTCACAACATCCGATCCATCTATATTTTTTTTAGCCCCCAAACAACCTGTCACAATCACCTTACCATTTTCAGCCAAGGCCTCGCCGATGGCATCTAAACTCTCCTGCACGGCAGAATCAATAAATCCACAGGTATTCACTACGACTAGATCAGACCCGCTATAGTCTTTAGCAATTTCATAGCCCTCTGCACGTAATTGAGTAACAATGCGTTCAGCATCTACTAAAGCCTTGGGGCACCCCAAGGAAACAAAACCAATTTTTCCGCTCAATTATTTATCGCTCTTAGTTGATGGTGCAAAAGGGAATCCCGTAAAGACATTAGCCTGATCTTTCATTTTTTCTTGCATTTGAGCAAACATATTTTTACTTTGCTCAACATAATTACCCATCACATTTTGCATCATTGGATTTTGCATATTCATAAACTGCGCCCAACTTTCGGGCGTAATATTCACACCACCTTGTTTTGATTGCTCAGCAAATTGGGCCTGCATATCAATAAACGATTGGATATTTTTCTCTAAATAACCACCTACTAAACCCTGCATAGAATGGCCATAAAAGCGAATCATTTGTGAAAGCATAGGTGTTGTAAATAAAGGTACCCCACCAGCCTCTTCTTCCAAAATAATTTGCAACAAAATCGCACGCGTTAAATCCTCATCAGTCTTTGCATCAACAACTTTAAATTCTTCTTGAGCTAGGACAAGATCTTTCACATCAGACAAAGTGACATAGGCGCTAGTTTGGGTGTCATAAAGGCGGCGATTAGGGTATTTTTTAATCGTCCGTACACCACCAGATTTAGCAGATTGTTTTTTAGTAACCATAGTAATTAATTTGGGCTTGAATACCCATATTGTATGTGTAAATTCAAGCCCAAGTGCTGCGCCGCAACAATACACCTCATTTTGAGGTTGTTTATTGCCTATCCCATATGTAAACCACCGTTTAATGAGAAGTCAGCTCCCGTTGAAAAACCGCCCTGATCAGAAGCCAACCAAGAAACAATAGAAGCAATCTCATCTGGCGTACCTAAACGTTTAACAGGAATCGTAGAAATAATTTTTTCCAAAACATCTTCACGAATTGCTGTCACCATATCTGTACCAATATAGCCAGGCGACACAGTATTAACGGTGACACCCTTAGCTGCAGTTTCTTGAGCTAAGGACATCGTAAAGCCATGAATACCCGCTTTAGCTGTTGCATAGTTAGATTGACCAAACTGACCTTTTTGACCATTAACAGATGAAATATTAATAATACGGCCCCAGCCCCCATCGACCATACCGTCGATCACTTGTTTCGTTACATTAAATAAGGAATTTAAGTTCGTATCGATCACAGCCCTCCAATCTTCCGGAGTCATCTTACGAAATACGGTGTCACGAGTAATACCCGCGTTATTCACGAGCACATCTACCTTACCTTGCTCAGCCTTCACCTTCTCAAATGCAGCAACAGTACTTGCCCAATCCCCAACATTACCTTCTGAAGCAATAAAATCAAAGCCTAAAGCTTTTTGCTGAGCCAACCACTTATCTTTTCGTGGTGAATTAGGGCCACAACCAGCGATAACTTTAAAACCATCTTTAGCTAAACGCTGACAAATGGCGGTACCAATACCACCCATACCACCCGTTACATATGCTACTTTCTGACTCATGCTGCTTCTCCTGTTATCGACTACAACCTATGAATACAACTATTAAAATTAGTCCTTCGCTTTTTCTTTCACAAAGCTACCTGGTGCTGGCTCTATTGCTTTGTATTTGCCACCACCATAGGTCTTAGGTGCAAGTTTTTGCTTACCACCTAAAGGCGCTAACCAGTCAGCCCAATCTGGCCACCAGCTTCCTGCAATTTCTTTTGCTCCACTAAACCATGCATCAGCTGTGGCTGGCAATTTTGAATTAGCCCAATAGTTACGTTTTTTCTTAGCAGGTGGGTTTATCACACCCGCAATGTGCCCTGAAGCACCCAAAACAAAGTGAATTTTTGATCCCTTCAACAGTTTGACTGATTCGTAAGCTGACCACCAAGGAACAATATGATCTTCCCTTGATGCATACAAATAAACTGGGCACTTAATTTTCCCTAAATCAATCTTCTCACCACAAACAGTTAAGCGACCTGGAATCTTTAACTCATTCTGCAAATACAAATGACGCAAATACCAAACATACATAGCGCCAGGTAAGTTGGTTGAATCACCATTCCAATACAACAAATCAAATGGTGGTGGAGAGTTGCCCTTCAAATAACTGTCGACAACATAGTTCCAAACTAAATCATTTGGGCGAAGGAATGAGAACGTATTAGCTAGCTCAACACCGCGCAACATCCCACATTTTCCATTCTTACCGCCAATAGTATTTTCACGTAATTGAACTAAAGTCTCATCAACAAAGACATCCAAAATACCTGTATCTGAGAAGTCCAACAATGTTGTTAGAAGTGTCAAGCTTGCTGCCGGATGAATATTTCTAGCGGCTAAAACAGCTAATGCCGTTGTTGTAATGGTGCCGCCCACACAAAAACCTAAAATATTAATTTGCTCTTGGCCACTAATATCTTGCACGGTTTCAATCGCTTTAATAGCACCATCACCAATGTAATCATCCCAAGTGGTATCAGCCATGCTTGGGTCTGGATTTTTCCAAGAAACCAAATAAACTGTATGGCCTTGTTCAACCAAATATCGCACAACAGAGTTATCAGGCTGCAAATCTAAAATGTAATATTTATTAATGCACGGCGGAATCATGAGATAAGGACGCTCGTAGACTTTTGCCGTTAATGGTTTGTATTGAATCAATTGAAATAAATTACATTGGAAAACTACAGCACCTTCTGTAGTTGCCATATTTTTACCAACTTCAAAGGCCGTCTCATCAGTCTGAGAAACTTTACCCTTACCTAAATCTTGAAGAGCATTCAAGATTCCAGTACGCAATGATTCACCCTTTGTATCTAACAAACGCTGAATAGCATCAGGATTCGTTGCCAAGAAGTTAGCTGGCGACATCGCATCAATCATTTGCTCGGTAGTAAAGCGAATACGCTGACGAACCTTTGCTTCCGCCTCAACGGCGTCAGCTAAATTAAGTAAATGGCGAGAATTCAATAAATAAAAGTTAACTGTGGCTTGGTTCCAAGGACTTTGCCAAGCATCACTGGAGAATCGACGATCTTTAATCTCTACACCGGTAGGATTCAACCAAAGAGCTGCTAAATCCTGTGCATACTGCTGCTCAATCTCAACCAGCTTTTCTGGAGGAATTAAAGCCATATGCTGTGGAGCGAGGCTGGGACCTGGGCCGAAGCCTTGCATGTTAACCATAGAATTTCCTAAACAATTATTAAAAACATATCCCTACGGCTATATTCTGCGGTGTTATCTAGGAATTCGTTATAAGAATTAACCCTATCTAAAACTTCTCCCAAACTTACTAAAGAGACAGGCTTAAGTAGCAGTTATCCAGATGAAACTAGCCATCCGACCAGTTCGTTGATTTCTACGATATGAGTAAAACTTCTCATCTAAAAAGGTACAAGCATCACCACCAGTAATACTCTGAACCCCAAGTCTGCGTAAACGTCGTGTTGCTAAGTTATATAAATTAGCTAAGTATTTTCCAGCATGATGCGAGTCTACAAATGCCTCAACATCTTCCGGATATTGCTCAATGAAAGCTGCACGGACTTCAGGTCCAACCTCAAAGGACTGTGGACCAATAGCAGGTCCTAAATAAGCTGAAATCAGGGATGAATCAGGCTTATTCATCTTTTTAAGCATACTGTGAATAGTATTTTCTACAACCCCTGCACACAACCCTCGCCAACCAGCGTGGGCAATGCCAATTATTTTTGCGTCCTCATCACACATCAAAATAGGCAAGCAATCAGCGGTCATAATAGCCAACACACGCCCAGGCGTGGTTGTTACTGCGGCATCTGCGACAGGGGTTTGACAAATATCTAACTGATCTACATCAACCACGTCAATACCATGAACCTGATTCAACCATATAGGTTGACTGGGTAAGACACAATCCAGCTCTGCTCTATTAGCAGCAACTGTGACGGGATCATCCCCGACATGTAAGGCCAAATTAAAACTATCATAGGGTGGCAAACTATGTCCACCAGCCCGAGTTGTCATACAAGACTTCACGCGCACGTAAGCATCTCCAGAAGTAGGCCAATTAGGATATAAATATTGATCAAACATCTAAAGCATCCCAATCAGGCCAAAGCTGATCTTTAGAGAATCCTAACGCCACACCTAACTCTTCCATATCTTTAGGTAATTGGGCTGTCCAAAGCATCTCTAGACCAGTTTTAGGATGCTTGATACCTAAAAGAGCGGCATGCAATGCTTGGCCAGGCCTCAAAAATTGGAGGTTGCCAGCATCAGCTGGGAGTCTCTTTTTATAAACGGGATCCCCCAACAAGGGGTTGCCTAATGACTCTAAATGAACCCGAATTTGATGGGTACGTCCAGTCTCCAGTCGGCAAGCCACCAATGAAACCTTCGCTCCGCCAAACTCAACCACTCCTAATGACTGAATATGTGTTACTGCAGGCTTACTAGCAGACCCGGTCAACAAAGCCATCTTTAATCTGTCCTTAGGATCTCTTCCAATTGAGGCATGTACGGTCTGAGACTTAACTGTACCCCAGGCATAGGCTAGATAACGTCTTATAACCTGTCTAGACTGCAACTGTCTAACTAAATCAGTTTGAGCTTCGAGAGTTTTAGCTACCATCAATAGGCCCGATGTATCCTTATCTAAGCGATGAACAATACCTGCTCTTGGCACTTCTGAAATAGCCGGATAGCGAAATAACAAGGCATTAAGCAATGTTCCTGACCAATTCCCTGCTGCAGGATGAACAACCATCCCTGGATGCTTGTTAATGACTAACAACTCTGAATCTTCGTAAATAACGTCTAAAGCGATATCTTCTGCAACATAAGCCTGTTCTTCTGGGGTAGGTTGCGGGAGGACGTCAATTGACTCCCCAGCCTTAGCGGAATGCCTAACTTTAAGTTTTTGGTTAGCTGAAGTAACAAAACCTGCCTCAATCCAAGATTGCAAGCGATTACGAGAATGTTGAGGAATTAATTGGGCTAGAACCTTATCCAAGCGTTCCCCAGCTAAAGTATCTGGTACAACAACTGTAATAAGTTCTTCCTCATCGATATAATCTGATGAATTGATTTCTGGAGAATCTGGTAATGCCAAAATTTAGGGCCCTTCCTTGTATGAACATCGCTAGTTTAAGTCGCATTTCCTTTCGCTTAGTACCATCTATCGCTTTAGCCTGTATTTTGGCATCTAGCGCCCTACTTTCGGGTTGCGCGGGTGATCCCACAGACGAAACTGCTGGCTGGTCCCAAAACAAGCTGTACTCCGAAGCAAAAGATGCAATGGATGGAGGAGACTACCCTAAATGCGTCAAATACTTTGAAAAATTAGAATCTCGCTACCCATTTGGCCCATATGCACAACAGTCGCAAATTAACGTCGCATATTGCTACTGGAAGGATGGAGAATTGGCACAGGCCATTCCCGCAGTTGATCGCTTCATTCAACTTCACCCAGGTCACCCAAATATTGACTATGCATACTATCTTAAAGGCCTTATCACCTTCAACGACAACATGGGGTTTATGGGCAAATTAACTGGGCAAGATTTGAGTGAACGAGACCCCAAAGCGGCCAGAGATGCCTTCGAAGCATTCAAAATACTAACCACCCGCTATCCAGATAGTACATACACACCTGATGCACTTGACCGCATGCGTTACATTGTGAATGCTTTAGCTGACAGCGATGTTAATACTGCACGTTACTATTTCCGCCGCGGCGCCTATTTAGCTGCAGTTAATCGTGCTCAACGCGCGATTACAGACTATGACCGCCCACCTGCTATTGAAGAGGCTCTCTACATTCTCTATAAATCTTATGATGCTCTTGGGATGAAAGATTTAAGTAATGATGCACTCAGGGTTTTAAAACTCAACTACCCACAAACTAAAATTACAGAAACTGGTAAACGCACTAATGCAGAGGATACAACACCGCCGTGGTGGCAACTCTGGCGTAAATAATAAGATCTGATACAAAAAAGGAGGCTAAGCCTCCTTTTTTACAAATGGAGTATTTGATTAAATTTATTTCTGCAGAACTAAACGCCTAACCCGAGGGGCTATGGCACACAACAATTCATATCCGATCGTGCCAGCGGCTTGAGCCACACGATCAATTGGCAAATATTCTCCCCACATCTCTACAGCAGTTCCAACAGCTGCATTTGGCATATCAGTCACATCGATTGTTATCATATCCATTGATACCTGCCCGGAGATTGGACAGATTTTTCCATCTTCAATCCCTCTGGGGCCAGCCACCCAGACGGGGGTACCATCTGGGGCATGCCTTGGATAACCATCGGCATAGCCACAAGCAAGCACAGCTATACGAATAGGCACATCAGTTCGATAACGAGATCCGTAACCTACAGCATCGCCTGCCTCCAAATGTTGTATAGCAATAATCTCTGTACGCAGACTCATCACAGGTTGTAATTTTGCATGCTCAATATCTTCATATTTACCTGATGGCGAGGCGCCATACAACATAATCCCAGGCCGGACCCAATCTGGTCTAACCACATGGTGATGCCATAAGATAGCAGCTGAATTCGACAGAGAAGTTTCACCTGGCAAACCCTCAATGGCTTGATTGAATACCTCTAACTGCAAATCAACGCTAGGTTGCCTATCTACATAATCAGCATTCGCAAAATGAGTCATATGGGACACCTGATAGCCCGCCAGATGTAATCGATGAAAAGCTTCCCTATAGATATCAGGTCTAAAACCTAAGCGGTTCATACCAGTATTTAACTTTAAAAACACCTTCATTAATACTGGTTTAGAAGGTTGCCTTGCTTCAGAAACCCGCTCTAACCAATCAATTTGATCTAAATTATGAACAACGCAGTCACAAGATAGATCCATTGCAGTAAAAATATCCTCTTCACCGAAAAGGCCTTCCAACAGCAAAATGGGTTTGACCCAGCCCTGCTCCCTCAACTTAGATGCTTCAGAGAGGTCCAATAAAGCCAAACCATCAGCCTCTGCAAGACCAGCATTTACAAGATCCAAGCCATGGCCATAAGCATTCGCTTTAACTACTGCCCATATCTTGGACCGAGGCATCAATTCGCGAACGCGCTGCAAGTTATGGCGCAAGGCATCAGATTTTAAGAGGATATGTATCGGTCTAGACAGAGTTTTCTCACTTTCGTGTTTTAATGACACTTCATAACTGAATTGTACGAATGAAACCAGGTTTTTACATAATTATGGCGGCGCAATTTTTTTCGTCGCTCGCAGACAACGCTTTGCTGATTGCAGCAATAGCATTACTTTACCAACTCCAAGCACCAGCTTGGATGACTCCGCTTTTAAAACTTTTCTTTGTCTTATCTTATGTTGTATTAGCTGCCTTTGTAGGTGCCTTTGCTGATTCACGCCCTAAAGGCAATGTGATGTTTCTAACGAACAGCATCAAGATTATTGGCTGCTTGGCCATGCTTTTCAGTGCTCACCCACTCGTAGCATATGCCATCGTAGGCCTTGGCGCTGCGGCTTATTCCCCAGCTAAATATGGTATTTTGACCGAATTATTGCCGCCAGAGAAATTGGTCGCCGCCAATGGCTGGATTGAGGGCCTAACGGTAGGATCTATTATTTTAGGTACTGTTTTCGGCGGCATGTTAATTTCCAATCAATTATCAACTTTGCTGCTATCTTTTGACTTTCCTTTCATAGACACAAGCATTGATACCGCACCTGAGGCAGCTATTTGTGTCATTGCGATTATTTACCTCATCGCTGCAGCATTTAATTTGAAAATTCCAGATACTGGAGTGAAGTATCCTGAACAAGCCAAAAATCCCATTCAGCTGGTTAAAGATTTCAAACATTGTTTCACCACGCTGTGGAAAGATCGTTTAGGACAAATTTCACTAGCAGTCACCACCCTTTTTTGGGGAGCTGGTGCAACACTCCAGTTTATTGTCCTCAAATGGGCGGAGTCAGCTCTAGGCATGACCCTTTCTGAAGGGGCTATTCTTCAAGCAGTTGTTGCCTTTGGTGTCGCTGGAGGTGCCGTATGGGCCGCATGGAAAGTGCCTCTTAGAAAATCACTCAGCGTTCTCAAATACGGTGTCATGATGGGGGTTCTTGTCATGCTTATGGCTATTTTCAAGAAAGATTTAGTGCCGCATGTAGAGCTTAATTTAGGCATCTTCCAGATACCTTTATATTTACTCATTACTTATATTTTTCTTATAGCTATTGGTTGGATGTCTGGTTATTTTGTTGTGCCTATGAATGCCCTACTCCAACATCGAGGCCATGTTCTTTTATCAGCAGGGCATTCCATTGCAGTACAAAACTTTAATGAAAATCTTTCAGTATTGGCTATGTTGGGCATATATGCTCTATTAATATGGCTCAACATTCCAGTCACCATTGTCATACTAACCTTTGGCAGTTGCGTGTGCCTACTCATGTTAAAAATCATCAGTTGGCATGAGAACAATCAAAATGAATATGACTCTCTACACCTTATTGGTGAGCAAAAACACTGATTAGCTCAAATCTAAGGTAGAACCCGATATTAATTAGGGCATAAAGAACAGCTATAAACAGCTACCCTCAGCCTATTATTTACCAACAATTTAGAATGATTAACTTCCTACTTGACCCCAATACAATCATTGCCTTTTTCACTTTGGCAGCGCTAGAAATTGTCTTAGGTATCGACAATATTATCTTCATTAGCGTTCTAGCCAACCGCCTTCCACAGGATATACGTGACCGGGTAAGGCGCTTAGGTCTATTGTTTGCTTTAGTGACAAGAGTCCTTCTACTGTTAAGTCTTAGCTGGGTAATGGGATTAACGTCGACACTTTTCAGCTTATTTAATCAAGATATAAGCGGCAGAGACCTCATTCTTTTACTAGGCGGCCTATTTCTTCTATGGAAAGCCTCAAAAGAAATTTATCTTGAAGTTGAAGCTGAAGAAACAATCGTTGATGAATCATCCAGCCCAAACAAAAAAGTTAGCTCAAAGAAAGTTTTCTGGACTGCTGTGATACAAATAGGCATTCTTGACATTGTTTTCTCTCTTGACAGCGTAATAACAGCCGTAGGACTAGTAGATGACATATCCATCATGATTGCCGCAGTTCTTGCCTCAGTTATGGTGATGCTATTTGCAGCAAAACCAATAGGTGACTTCGTGCATCACCATCCATCTATCAAAGTACTAGCTCTTTCATTTTTAACGATTGTTGGCTTAGTTCTGATTGCTGAGAGTATGGATGTTCATATTCCTAAAGGATATGTTTATTTCGCGATGGCATTCTCACTAGCAGTGGAATTTTTAAATATTCGGGCACGTACAAAGAAAAATAAATTACCCAACTAAAGAACTTGCCAAAAGCAAATCTTGCCAAGCGCAAGCCTTATCGGCAGGTTTACTTAATAGATGTTTTGGGTGATAGGTTAATATAACTGGCAACTCATCTCCATTTATTTCGAGGGAATGGACAGAGCCTCTTAACTCATCAAAGGGTTCTTGAAGTTGCAAGAGTATCCTACCTAATTCAGCGCCCATAGCAATAATAACTTGACCAGAAGCTTTTCCAGCCAAGGCTTCGGAGCTATTAATCAATTGAATATCAGCACGTTTTAACATGATCGATGCGAGAATCTTATCAAATAAAATATTTGCATCGCCATTTAGTTGATCAATAACAAAAGTCCATAAAAAACCATTTGAACCACTTGGACTTTGAGTCTCATTAGAAAAAGCAATTTCACTAGGCATGGCATCTCCCTCAGCAACAACCCAAGTACTAATACCCATTACATTTAAATAATCTGCTTTACTCACTCAATCTCTCTCTTCAAATCCTTAACCATCACCTTCGCATCTTCTCTGACATTACCTAATGCTGGGTAATACTCCTTACGTACGCCAATATGACGGTATCCTAGCCCCTCATATAATCGAGTGGCCTCTATATTACTGAATCGAACTTCTAAGAATATTTTATAAAGGTCATTCCTAACTGCCAAATGTTCCATAGCATCTAAAACATTTCTAGCTAGACCACGTCGACGATAAATAGGACTAACTGTTATATTTAACAAGTTTAGTTCATCAACGCAGGGCATCAAAATACAGTACGCTAGTAAAGAGCTTTGCTCGTGATCCCGTTCAACAAACTCTCGCAAGCAAAAAGCCCAGTAACCTGAAGTCAACGAATCAGAAAAATTTCCTCTACTCCAAGGTGCCATATGACTAATTTCCTCAATGGACATCACATCGTCCAAATCATCGGTAGACATTGGCAATAAACGCGTCTTTAACATCTCAAGCTTGGCTATTATTGGCTCGCTCAGAAATTGTTTGAGCAACCTTATCTCGAATATAAATTGGCTGTAAATCCATAGCACTAACCTGAAGACCTTTTCTCAATGCATCCATCCCTAATTGAGCAATCGATCTAGCATGAGGCACCACATGTTCATCAACAGCTTTAGCACTCAAAACCAATTTTGACATCTGTTCAGGATATGCAGTGACTGCATTTCCTAGCAAATAAAAATCAGCTGAAGGTGCCTCGATATTTTCAGGTGCGGATAAATAAATATCTTCTAAACGAATGGGCAATCCATCCTGAGATACCTGATAGTTTGCCCAATAAACCTCATTCATTCTGGCATCAGTTGCTACAAGAATAGATTCACCCGAAGGTATCTGTAGGGAGAGAATACCTTCTAATGCAACAGCATCTAAACAAACGATAGGCAAACAAGGCAAATCCCCACCTAAAGCCATCCCTTGACCAATACCAACACCAATACGTATCCCTGTGAAAGCACCTGGTCCAATGCCAACAGCAATTGCCTCTAAATCTCTAAAACTTAATTGGGCGTCATCAAGTAAGGCCTCAACCCAATCTAAAGCGTACTGACTCGACTCAGGGCCAAGATTTTCATGCTTGACTAAAGTAAAAGGAGTTTCTTGCCCACTGGCAGAAACCCCTTCGCAAAACAAGGCCACAGAACACCACTGTGTTGAGGTGTCAATGGCCAAAATACTCAATTAGATCTCCTCGTACAAAGGCAAAGTTAAAAACTCTTCAAATTTTTCACTGGTACTCATCGTATCGAAAATCTCTGCAGCGCGATCCCAATGACCTGTAGCACCTGAATTTTTAACCTTAGGGAGTTCCTCAGAAATTAATTTGCGCACTAACTCAGCTGTTACCTTTGTACCATCTTCCAATTTACCCTTAGGGGAACGAATCCACTGCCATACTTGTGAGCGACTAATCTCGGCTGTGGCAGCATCTTCCATTAAATTATGAATAGGTACGCATCCATTACCAGCTAACCAAGCACCTAAATAATGGATACCTACATTAATATTCATGCGCAAACCAGCTTCAGTAATTGGTGTCTCTGGTTGAAAATCTAACAATTGATCAGCAGTTACATTCACTTCAGGTTTTTGCTTATCAAACTGATTCGGTCTGTCACCTAATACAGCCTTAAATTCAGCCATTGCTGGCTCAACCAAACCTGGGTGAGCTACCCATCCACCATCATAGCCATCAGTTGCATCGCGTTTTTTATCATTAATGATGCCTTGCATAGCAATCGCATTTTTTTCCGGGTCATTCTTAATTGGAATTAATGCACTCATACCCCCCATTGCTGGAGCGCCACGGTGGTGACATGTCTTTAACAGTAATAAAGCATAGGCACGCATAAAGGGAGATGTCATCGTCACTTTTGCGCGATCAGCCAAACAGAAATTCTTATCAACCTTAAATTTCTTAATGCAAGAGAAAATGTAATCCCATCGACCAGCGTTCAAGCCTGCACTGTGTTCACGCAACTCATAAAGGATCTCATCCATTTCAAAAGCAGCAAGAATTGTTTCGATCAACACAGTTGCTTTAATTGTTCCGCGGGGAAAACCCAATTCATCTTGAGTCATACAGAAAATATCATTCCATAAACGAGCCTCTAGATGACTCTCCATTTTTGGAAGATAAAAATATGGGCCAGCACCGCGAGCTAATTGCTCTTTAGCATTGTGGAAGAAAAATAATGCGAAATCAAAAATGCCACCTGAGACACGTTGACCATCAACTGTTACATGTTTTTCATCCAGATGCCAACCACGGGGCCGCACTTGAAGTGTCGCAATTTTGTCATTGAGCATATAAGTTTTACCATTCTGCTCCAAAGACAACTCACGGCGAACAGCTTTTCTCATATTAATTTGGCCTTGAATTTGATTCGTCCAACTTGGGCTATTGGAATCTTCAAAATCAGTCATATAAGAGTCTGCTCCTGAATTAAAGGCATTAATCACCATTTTTGCTTCAACAGGACCAGTAATTTCAACACGGCGGCATTGCAACGCAGCAGGAATTGCTGCTACTTTCCAATCACCTTCACGAATATGTTTTGTTTCAGGCAAAAAATCAGGGCGCTCACCTGCATCCAATCGCTTAGTGCGCTCAACACGCGCTTTTAATAACTCTTGACGACGCGGCTCAAAAGCGCGGTGCAACTTAGCCACTAAGGCAAGCGCTTCTGGCGTCAAAATTGTGGCAAATTCTGGGGTAACTTCGGCATTAATTGCCATACCTTGGGGCAAATTAGACATGAAATCTCCTGAAAAAACATATAGTTATAGGTTCAACAAATAAATTACAAATTTGTTAAACCTCTATTATGCCTTTTCCAAAAAAAATGTCCCAAACAGCTCCTAAGAGCCCATTTGGGACATAGTTGACGAAACTAAAAGTTAACCTAAAGCAGCAATAACCTCTGGTGGAGCTTGCACCAATTCGATTAACACACCTTCACCACCAATTGGAAACTCATCATTTCCTTTCGGATGCAAGAAGGTAATGTCATAACCTGCTGCCCCTTTACGAATACCACCAGGAGCAAATCGCACACCCTGAGCAGTTAACCACTCAACGGCAACTGGCAAATTATCCACCCACAAGCCAATATGATTAAGTGGTGTGGCATGCACAGCAGGCTTTTTCTCCGGATCAATCGGCTGCATCAAATCAACCTCGACCTTGTAAGGCCCTTTGCCCATAGCGCAAATATCTTCATCCACATTTTCACGCTCTGACTGAAAAGTCCCCGTCACTTCAAGGCCAAACATATCTACCCAGAGTTTCTGAAGTTTTGACTTATCTGGGCCACCGATCGCAACTTGCTGAATGCCTAATATTTTGAATGGTTTTTTCATAATTAACCCTTACTCAAAACGTAGGATAGGTTGATCCACTGCTAAGCTCTCCCCCTTAGAAGCCATCACCTCAGCAACAACGCCATCTTGAGAAGCAATTAAAACGTTTTCCATCTTCATCGCTTCAATAGCAGCCAAACGTTGACCAGCTTCAACTTTTTGACCAACTGTTACTGCAACATCGACTAACAAACCTGGCATTGGTGACAGTAAGAACTTAGACATATCTGGTGGTTCTTTGAAAGGCATCAATTTTTGCATTTCCGCCCCTTTAGATGTCAAGACCAAACAATCGATACGTACACCATCACATTGAATTCGATAGAACAAGCCATTACGATCAATTTGAGCCGCGATTTCTTTACCGTTCACCACGGCGTTATAAACAATTTGACCTGGTGTCCAGTCTGTATCAATCGTGTAAACCTGACCGCCAACAGTTACCTCATAACCTCGAACAGTCTCTTCAACTGAGGTTGAGACGTACTCCATCTTGCCAGGCTCACCTGAACCCACCACAAACTCATGAGGTATTTGTACTTCATGACCTTCTAACTGGCCATAAATACCAGCAGCACGATCCAAATAGCGGCGATGAATCGCTGTTGCCAACGCATCCATGAGGCCAGCATCAGTTGCTTTAACGTCGCTAGCACGAAAGCCATGCGGGAACTCTTCGGCAATAAAACCAGTATTAAAGTCGCCAGAAATAAAACGTGGATGTTGCATCAAAGCTGACTGGAATGGAATATTTGAATGAATACCCCGAATAACAAATTTATTCAAAGCTGCACGCATCTTAGTGATGGCATCCATACGATCCTTACCATGCACAATTAGCTTAGCAATCATGGAGTCGTAGTGCATTGGTATTTCACCACCCTCATACACACCCGTATCGACTCGCACACCATCTACCTCTTCAGGTGGCTGGTACCTCACCAAACGGCCTGTTGATGGTAAGAAATTACGGTAAGGATCATCGGCATTAATACGACATTCCATTGACCAACCATCACGCTTAATGTCTGCCTGACCAAATGAAAGTTTTTCACCAAAAGCTATGCGAATCATCTGCTCGACCAAGTCTAAGCCGGTAATAGATTCAGTTACCGGATGTTCAACTTGCAAGCGGGTATTCATCTCTAAGAAGTAGAACGATTGGTCTTTACCAACTACGAACTCAACTGTTCCTGCTGATTGATACTTCACAGCCTTAGCCAATGCAACAGCTTGCTCACCCATTGCTTTACGAGTTTCATCGCTAATGAATGGCGATGGGGCTTCTTCAATAACTTTTTGATGTCGACGCTGAATTGAACATTCACGCTCCCATAAGTAAACAGCACTACCGTGTGAATCACCTAAAACTTGAATTTCAATATGACGAGGTTCTTCAACGAATTTTTCAATAAATACACGGTCATCTCCAAAACTATTACGTGCTTCATTTTTACAAGCTGTAAATCCTTCAAAAGCCTCTTTATCATTAAAAGCAACTCGCAAACCTTTACCACCGCCACCCGCTGAAGCTTTAATCATCACTGGGTAACCTATACCCTTAGCAATTTCAACAGCCGATTCTGGAGTATCAATTGCGTCGTTATAGCCTGGAATGGTATTAACTTGTGCTTCATTTGCTAATTTTTTAGAAGCAATTTTGTCACCCATCGCAGCAATTGAATAATGCTTAGGACCAATAAAGGTAATTCCTTCTTCCTCTAGCCGTTTGGCGAATGCCTCATTCTCAGATAAAAATCCATAACCAGGATGAACTGCCTCAGCCCCTGTATCTTTACAAGCTTTGATAATGTTATCCATCACCAAATAAGATTCGCGGGAAGGTGCTGGGCCAATACATACTGCCTCATCAGCCAACTCTACATGGCGTGCATCTCTGTCTGCTTCTGAATAAACAGCAACAGTCTTAATACCCATTTTTCGGGCAGTCTTAATTACGCGGCAAGCAATCTCACCACGGTTAGCAATTAGAATCTTTTTAAACATGTTCGTTTCCTAATCGATTAAAGGGGAATATTGCCGTGTTTGCGCCATGGATTTTCTAAATCCTTATCTTTTAGCATCGCTAAAGAACGCGCCACACGCTTACGTGTTTCATGAGGCATGATCACATCATCGATATAACCACGGCGGCCAGCCACAAATGGGTTAGCAAACTTAGACTTGTACTCAGCCTCACGTTCAGCCAACTTGGCAGGGTCACCTTTTTCCTCACGGAAAATAATTTCAACTGCGCCTTTAGGACCCATCACAGCAATTTCTGCAGATGGCCAAGCAAAGTTAACGTCCCCTCGCAAATGCTTAGATGCCATCACATCATATGCACCACCATAAGCTTTACGTGTAATAACTGTAATCTTTGGCACTGTGCACTCTGCATATGCATAGAGTAATTTTGCACCATGTTTAATAATGCCACCGTACTCTTGAGCTGTACCAGGCATGAAACCTGGAACATCTACAAATGTCACAACAGGGATATTGAATGCATCACAAAAACGAACAAAACGAGCGGCCTTAATAGATGACTTAATATCCAAACAACCAGCCAGTACTAATGGTTGATTGGCTACGATACCGACAGTCTGACCTTCAATACGTGCAAAACCAATAATGATATTTTTTGCATAATCCGGTTGCAATTCGAAGAAATCACCGTCATCCACTGTCTTGATAATTAGCTCATGCATATCGTATGGTTTGTTAGCATTATCAGGAACTAATGTGTCTAATGAATAATCCAAACGCTCAGAACTATCAGCACCTTTTCTGACAGGTGGTTTTTCTTTATTAGAAAGCGGTAAGTAATTGAAGAAACGACGCAACATCATGATGGCTTCAACATCATTCTCAAATGAACGATCACATACACCAGATTTTGTTGAGTGAGTTAAAGCCCCACCTAACTCTTCAGCAGTTACCTCTTCATGCGTCACAGTTTTTACAACTTCTGGACCAGTCACAAACATGTATGAACTATCTTTCACCATAAAGATGAAATCAGTCAACGCTGGCGAATAAACAGCTCCACCAGCACTAGGTCCCATAATCAAAGAAATTTGCGGAATCACACCAGATGCAGAAACATTACGCTGAAAAATCTCAGCATAACCACCCAAAGAAGCCACCCCTTCTTGAATACGTGCTCCACCTGAGTCATTTAGGCCGATAACAGGGGCGCCAACCTTCATAGCTTGGTCCATCACCTTACAAATTTTCTCGGCATGCGCCTCTGATAGTGAGCCCCCAAAAACTGTGAAGTCTTGTGAAAAAACGAACACTAAGCGGCCGTTAATCATGCCGTAACCAGTCACAACACCATCACCTGGGACAGAATCATCGGCCATACCAAAGTCGTTGCAACGGTGCTCAACAAACATATCCCATTCTTCAAAAGAACCCTCATCCAACAAAAGCTCAATACGCTCGCGCGCAGTTAATTTACCTTTGCTATGTTGGGCATTGATACGTTTTTGACCACCCCCTAAGCGAGCCTGCTCGCGCTTGGCTTCCAACTGCTTAATGATGTCATGCATAAAATGCTCTCCTTTGTTTCTAAATCGTCAAAATTAATTTATGGATACTATATTTTTACTTCATTAAATCTAAGAGTCGTCTAGCTGCAACTGATGCAGCTACCTGCCCATCATTAACCGCCTGACTTAACTTTGGCAACATTTCTTGAACAGCCTGATTCGATTGAAAACTCTGCTTTAGTCCTGCCTCAATGCGCTCCCACATCCAAGCTTGAGCCTGCTGCTTTCTACGAGAATCAAATTGTCCATTTTTCTCTTGAATATTTTTAAAACTTTTAACTGCTTCCCAAAAATCAGTAATACCCTCTGATTTAAGGGCACTTAAACGCATTACCTGCGGATGCCATAGTGACTCATCATGATGCGCATGATCAGGATTTCCATGCATACCAAATAAACGCAGTGAACTCATGATTTGAACCTGAGCCCTCGTTGCAGCATCAGGATCAATATCTACCTTATTAATTAGTACTAAATCAGCCAACTCCATCACACCTTTTTTGATTGCCTGGAGATCATCACCAGCATTCGGCAGTTGCATTAGCACAAACATATCAGTCATATTGGCAACAGCAGTCTCACTCTGCCCCACCCCCACAGTTTCAACTATCACCACATCATGCCCAGCTGCCTCAGCCACTAACATGGCTTCGCGAGTTTTCTCAGCAACCCCACCCAAGGTTCCTGAAGAGGGGCTTGGACGAATAAATGCTCGTTCGTTGACTGATAAAAACTCCATTCGAGTTTTATCACCCAAAATAGAGCCCCCTGAAATAGTCGATGAAGGATCAATTGCTAATACAGCAACGCGGTGACCTTGACCAATCAAGTACAAGCCCAAAGTTTCAATAAAAGTTGACTTACCAACTCCTGGAACTCCAGATATACCCAACCTAAATGAATGTCCACTCTTAGGTAGAATGGCATTTAATAACTCATCAGCCCTTAGCCGGTGATCAGTTCGAGTTGATTCAAGTAAGGTAATTGCCTTAGCAACAGCTCGGCGCTGAGCAGGTCCAGCAATTGAAGCTGGGCCACATATTGCATCTACCAAAGATTGATCTTGAGATTCCACTGTTTGTTTATATAAGTTATTTTTTAGCTTTACGAATCTGCTCTAAAACATCTTTAGCTGATGCTGGGATTGGAGTGCCTGGACCATAAATTCCTTTCACACCTGCTTCATATAACTCATCGTAATCTTGACGAGGAATAACGCCACCAACGAAAACAATAATGTCATCAGCACCTTGTTTCTTAAGCTCAGCAATGATTGCTGGAACCAGAGTTTTGTGACCAGCTGCTAACGTAGAAATACCGACCGCATGAACGTCATTCTCAATAGCCTGACGAGCACACTCTTCCGGTGTCTGAAACAGTGGCCCCATATCCACATCAAAACCCAAATCAGCAAATGCTGTGGCAACTACTTTTGCCCCACGATCATGCCCATCCTGGCCTAATTTAGCGATCATGACACGCGGATGACGGCCTTCTTGTTTTGCAAAATCAGCGATCTCAGTCTTTAATTTATCCCAGCCTTCTGCTGAGTCATAAGCAGCTGCATACACTCCGGTCACCTTTTGAGTATCGGCGCGGTGGCGCCCAAAAATCTTCTCCAATGCATCAGATACTTCGCCAACTGTAGCTCTTAAACGAATTGCCTCAATAGCCAAACCTAATAAGTTACCTGTATTAGATTCTGCTGCTTTAGTTAAAGCTTCTAATGCTGCCTGTACTTTTGAGTTATCACGCTTAGCTTTCACATCTTTTAAGCGTGCAATTTGTGAGTCTCTTACTTTGTTGTTATCGATAGCCAAAATGTCGATGCTATCTTCTTTGGCTAACTTGTATTTATTGACCCCTACAATTACATCTTTACCTGAATCGATACAAGCTTGTTTCTCAGCAGCTGCAGCTTCAATCTTCAATTTAGCCCAACCACTCTCAACAGCCTTAGTCATACCACCCATGGCTTCAACTTCTCGAATAATCTCTAACGCCTTGTCAGCCATGTCTTGGGTCAGTTTCTCCATCATGTAAGAACCAGCCCACGGATCAATTACATTGGTGATATGAGTCTCTTCTTGAATAATCAATTGCGTATTACGAGCAATACGTGATGAAAACTCAGTTGGCAAAGCAATCGCCTCATCAAATGAGTTGGTATGTAGCGACTGTGTACCACCAAAGACTGCAGCCATCGCCTCAACGGTTGTGCGCACCACGTTGTTATATGGGTCCTGCTCTGTTAACGACCACCCAGAAGTTTGGCAATGCGTACGCAACATCAATGATTTAGGGTTTTTAGGATTAAACTCCTTCATCACCTTCCACCACAAAAGACGGGCAGCACGTAACTTGGCAACCTCCAGGTAGAAATTCATACCAATTGCAAAGAAGAATGAGAGACGTCCAGCAAAGTCATCAACGTCCAAACCTTTACTTAAAGCAGTCTTCACATACTCTTTTCCATCAGCAATTGTGAAAGCTAACTCCAAAGCCTGGTTAGCGCCAGCTTCTTGCATGTGATAACCAGAAATAGAAATTGAGTTGAATTTAGGCATATATTGAGAGGTGTACTCAATGATGTCGCCAATAATTCTCATGGATGGTTCTGGTGGGTATATATAAGTATTACGTACCATGAACTCTTTCAGAATATCGTTCTGAATCGTTCCGGATAATTGATCTTGCTTGACCCCCTGCTCCTCGGCAGCCACAACATAACCCGCCAAAATTGGTAACACTGCCCCGTTCATCGTCATAGACACAGAAACCTTGTCCAATGGAATCTCATTGAACAAAATCTTCATATCCTCAACAGAATCGATCGCTACACCTGCCTTACCTACGTCGCCAGTGACACGTGGATGATCTGAGTCATAACCACGATGCGTTGCCAAATCGAAAGCAACTGAAACACCTTGCCCACCCGCAGCCAACGCTTTACGGTAGAACGCATTAGATTCTTCAGCGGTTGAAAATCCTGCATATTGGCGAATCGTCCAAGGACGTACAGAGTACATCGTAGCCTGTGGACCACGCACAAAAGGCTCAAAACCTGGCAAGGTATTAGCAAATGGCAATCCCTCGGTATCGGCCGCTGTGTACAAAGCTTTTAATTGAATATCGTCTGGCGTTCTCCAACCTAGCGCATCTACATCACCATTTGGTGCAGATTTACCCGCTGACTTATTCCAAGCATCCAAGCTTGGCGTTGAAAATTCCGGCCACTTGTTATTTTTTGAATTGCTCATTATTTCTCCGCAAACACATTCTTCAATAGTTACATTTGACTCAACAGGGTTGACAGATACCTGACAAATTTGCTTTAATGAATTCATAATTATGAATTCAAAATTAACATTAGCCCCGCGCCCATTATACGAGGAAGTTGCAGAAAGATTGCGTTCTAGTATTTTTTCTCACGAACTGGCTCCAGGGAGCTGGATAGATGAGCAAGCTATCGCAGCGCAATATGGTATCAGTCGCACCCCTATGAGAGAGGCCATCAAAGTTCTGGCCGCTGAAGGGCTTATTACCATGAAGATGAGGCGCGGCGCCTATGTGACAGAGGTTAGTCAATCAGATACGAGCGAAATTTTTACAGTTTTAGCGCTTCTTGAAGGTCAAGCTTGTCGTGAAACAGCCATCAAAGCTTCAGAAAGACAGCTACAAGATCTTGATTCAATCCATATGAAACTGGAAAGGGCTGCTGCCGACAGGGATTTAGACTTGTTTTTTAATCTAAACCAATCCTTTCACGACAAAATACAAGAGATTTGTAATAACTCTTGGATGACAGGCGTGATTAACGACTTGAGAAAAGTATTGAAATTACAGCGTAGAGACTCCCTCAGCAAACGTGGACGTCTTGAAAGCTCATTACAAGAACATCGTAAGCTACTGAGTGCCCTTCTTGCTCGAGATCCTGAACTTTCAGAAAAACTAATGAAAGAACACCTGCTGAAAGGTCAGCAGGCAGCTAAATAGCCATCTAAAAATAAAAAAGCCACCATATAGGTGGCTTTTTCTTAAGTAAAAAGAATTACTTCTTTAACACCAAAGTACCTGGCAAACTTGAAATATAAGCAGCTATATCTTGTAGATCCTTATTAGTAAAGGCAGCCACTTGACCCGCCATGATGGCATTATTACGCCCAACATTCGGATGATTCACCGTTTTGTAAGCCTTCAGTGCATGCGATAAATAATCAGCATGCTGTCCAGCAAGCTTAGGATATTCAGGCGCTACAGGCTTATTCAAACCCTCTCCATGGCAAGCGGCACAATTACCCTTGGCCACAAGTTCCTGGCCTTTTTTAACATCAGCGGCATGGCTAACCAAAGCAAAAGAAGCTAAAGTCGCAGCTATCAAAAGACGTTTCATATCGACTCCCCTCTCACTTTAATTTATTAATAGTTGTTGCAGACGTTTGCGATGCATAGTATTCACCAATATCAGCCATGTCCTGGTCAGACAAACTAGCGGCAATACTTCTCATCGTTGGATGCTTACGATCACCTTTTTTGTAAGCTTGTAATGCAGCCACGATATAGCCGGCATTTTGGCCGCCTAACAAAGGCACGGAGTAAATTTCTGGGAAGCTAGCACGGTAACCAGGAATAGCATGGCAACCAATACACATTGCAACCTTAGCTTCAGCAGCTTTGGCATCCCCCACAATTGTTTCAGCATTTACAGTGCCAGCCAAAGTCATGGCAGCAACAGCAATAGTTAATAGTTTTTTCATAGCGACCAAATATTGAGTTAGATCAAAAAAAATGTTCGATGCGAGTATAGCGGAGAGTTGCCCCAATTTGACTTACAAATATCATTTTTCAGTAATTTTTGAGCATTTTCCCTAAGTTTTTATAGGAATTTTTCATATACGCCCTCTTCACACCGCCATCTTGGCTAAGAGCTTTTCTCTGCCATATAAACCAAGCAATACAATTGTAAAAAATAATTGGAGAAAAATATGTCAAAAATTGCGCAACGTTTAGCTGAATTGCAAATCAGTCTTCCAGCCGCTGGCGCACCTGCCGCAGCATATGTCATGTCTGCCCAAATGGGAAATACCCTATTTTTATCAGGTCATATTGCTAAACAAGATGGCAAAGTCATGGCAGGTAAATTAGGCCTTAATATGACCACAGAAGAAGGTAAAGCTGCAGCTCGCCTCATTGCAATTGATCTTATGGCGACCATGCAGGCACATCTAGGCAATCTTGATCGAGTAAAACGCATTGTAAAAGTAATGAGTTTAGTTAACTCAACTCAGGAATACACAGAACATCATCTCGTTACTAACGGTTGCTCAGAATTATTATTTGAAGTTTTTGGTGATGCTGGCAAGCACGCCCGTAGCGCATTTGGTGTCGCACAAATCCCACTTGGAGCCTGTGTTGAAATTGAATTAATTGCAGAAGTTGAATAAATGCGCCCAAAACTACATATTCAGGATTCTATTGCGACGATTACGCTTCTAAATCCTGAAATTGCTAATAGATTAAGCGTTGAAGATCTTGAAGAAATTCAAGAACATATTCAAACAATTAATGCCAATTCGAATGTATTGGTTTTAAAAATCCAATCAACTGGTAATTACTTTTGTTCAGGCTTTGACATCAGCAGCCTTAAACAAAACGCTGAAGAAAAATCATTGCTATTCGAGGTGATTGTGAATGCGCTTGAGGATTGTCGACCTATTACGATTGCCGTGTTACAAGGAGGAGTTTATGGCGGCGCGACTGACTTGGCCCTTGCCTGTGACTTCCGAATAGGCAGCACCGCTACCGAAATGTTTATGCCAGCAGCAAAACTAGGTATTCATTTCTACCAAAGAGGCCTAGAGCGTTATGTATCTAGATTAGGTTTAGATACTGCGAAACGTCTTTTATTATGCGCCGAAAAAATTCAGTCTGAAGAAATGAAACAGTTAGGTTTTTTAACGACTCTCACTGCTCCAAGCCTACTCGAAAAGGCAGCTGATGAGTTAGTCATGAATTTACTAAAAATGGCTCCCCTCTCGTTGCTAGGGATGAAAAAACACCTCAATATGATTGCTCGTGGATCTTTAAATGTTGAGGAATTAGCTAAAGACATAACTAAAGCCCAAAACTCGCAAGACCTCCAAGAAGGTCGTGCTGCTTGGTCAGAAAAACGCCCTCCTCAATTTACGGGACGTTAACAAAATACTTAAAAACTCTTTTAGAGTCTCTATGTATTTTTAATCTTTGAAATGACTGCCATGGCCTTTCTGCCGCGCAAGATATGCCATGGAAACAACACTATCAAGAAAAATCCTAAAGCAATATGAACCCAACGCGCTTCATCATGAAACGAAGCTGATCCGTAATACAGCGTCACAATACTCCCCAAAATTAAGCCTAAGAAAAAAGTGGATGCGCCACCGCCAATACGATTTCTTTTGGCTTTCCAAGTTACTGAAATATGTTGGGGTAATGCAGCCCCTATCATGAGCAAACTTAAGATTGATGTCACACCATGCAAAATCCACCAAATTTTCAACTGAGGCGGCATCCACTCCAGCAAATCACCTAAAACAAACCATGTTAGGCCCGAAGCAACACATAGCGAGAACAATAAATAACTAGACCATTTCTGCCATTTAGCCATCCGCCCCAAGCGGATACGGCCATGATTACCCAAAGCACTCACAAAATCACTCCTATTGCTCCATATTTATTGAGATATTGAGCATGCACGTCTTGATGGATAGCCAAAGCTTTAGTCAATCCATCCGCAACCATACAACTTTTGGCAATCACCGAATAACTTTGAGTACTCAATACGGATTGATCTGTACAAGGAATCACTAAAGCAGACTGGTCTTGATGGAAACTGGTTTCTTTCGAGTAATAAATTCCAGAGGTAGCTATCGCGCCATCAGATAATTGCCCTACATGGATCAACTTATGTGAGTTCAGTGGCTGCTTAATATAAATATCTTCAGCAAACTCTCCCAGCACCCTCATATCTCCTCCCGCATTGACAACTGCTTCAGCAATATTATTGCTTGCAAGAGATTCAATGGCTTTATCAACTCCATAACCCTTTGCGATACCGCCCAAATCTAAGCAAAGTGGTTTTCTAAATGAAATTGAATCATCCATTTTTAGATCTAAATCTCTTAACGTTCCATGCTCCAAAAAATCATCCTCATAGATCTGAGGCAATAATCCCCAATTCTGCAACTCAAAACCAATCGAACAATCAAAGGCACCTTTTGTTTCATAAAATAACTGCTTAGCCATACTTAATACTTCATAGGTATAAGGATGAACGGCAACCTGCCTCTGAAAGGCATATTGATTAATTTGACTAAGATCACTGCTAGGTCGACGAAAAGACATCAACTGTTCTATCAACTGAATCTCTTGAAATGCTTCATGAAAAGCATGATTTAACTGCTTAGTAGAGTACTTATTAGGAATTATGATCTCTACATAAGTACCTAATAGAGGTTGGCAACGTCTCACCATCAAATATTTTTCAACACCAAGTCATGCATCACCATTAAACGCTTGACTCCATCAGTTAGATGTTTGGACGATAAAGTTGCACCAGAAATATTCTGAATATCTTGGTTAACTTTTAATGGTGCATTGACTTTTTTACCAACAAATTGTTGTCGCCAGGCTATATCGGCAACCTCAAATCCATACGACTCACGGTACTCAAGAATCTCCACCTGTTTAATGCTACCATCGGAATTAATGCCTAAGGCATAGGTGATCATCTCATGCTTACCAACCACCTCATCGACAATAAACCAACCGCCATTGGGCGCTTTCCAGATACGATTGGATTCAAATGTATGACTAACCGAAGATGCTTGACGCATTTTCTCTTGAATCTCTTTTGCAAGAATGATTGGTCGATGTTGCATGTCAGCAGTACCGAACATAATCTTCTTGGCCTGATCTATTGATAAATAAATCTTGGCGTGCGCCACCATTGGAATAGTGGCCACCCCTAACATTAATCCTGAAACTACTGAGTTAGGCATCCATCTCATTTGAACGGCACCCCTACTTTAACAATGAATTGGTTTCTGCCGTGACTATCCCATACTTTTCCATCTGAACACTCACCAGCGCCATCACCAAAACATTTACCACCTATTTGGTAACGCCAAGCGGCTGTAATCCACCAATCTTTTTCAGCGTAGTGGAGATTGGGGCCTATAAAATTAGCCCTTTGGGTATGTGTATCAAAGTTATAACCTGTGAAATCGTTATGAAACCTTCCTTCAACTCCTGCAAACCATTTGGGAGCAAATCTATACGTTGCCCCATATAAGACATCCACCATAGACTCTTTAGACGGCGTTGTTCCTGCAAACTTATACTTCTCTATTTCTGCAATGACATTGACGCCTAGAACCAAGCGGTCATCTAAAAAATTTGATTGCATTAATAAACGCGTCTCGATTGCGTCAGCAAACTTCCCTTTACTAACCTCTGCGTATAAGCCAACGCCTACAGGACTAAGCACAGGATTAGTGATACGCCAGATCCCCTCGAGTGAGGCTCCCTCAAATTGCGTTTTATTGTATGCATGGCCACTTGATGACTCTGGAACTCCAAATCCACCAGTACATGGTGAGGGATCAGTTCCGCAGTTTGTGTAATTGTTATGAGCATTCACCGAATATCCATTTAAATATCCAGTCAGTTGAAAGTCATTAGTCACGCCATATTCAAGACCTGTTTTTGTTTTCCATAAATCATATGTACCGCCCGCCTGGCCTTTAGTTAAATCAATTTTTTGCTCAAACTCTAACGTACCCTTAGGCTGTAAATCTAAGGTGTATAACCACCCAAAACTACCCTCTCCTGCCATAGCGGGTGTTGCCATTACAGCAACACAAACCATACTCACAAACCTAGCTTTTCCTCTCATATATGCCTTATAAATTTGATTGATGATTATCTAAATGATAATGATTATCATTAACAAGTCAAGCGAGGGTAAAAAATACCCCCAAAAATTGGGGGTATTGATAGTCAAAAAAAAGCTAAATAGGAGTAATGGCAGTCAATTTAGCATCTTTCAATCTAGGTTCTAAAGCATGACCTTTGCGTGCACGATTGGCTGAGAATGACTTTAAGGTCTTACCGTCCAAGGTGGCTTCAGTAGGCTTACCCGACCGACCGAGGCCACATAAGTTTGCACCCGCATCTCCAACAGGAATAGCAGACTGAAGCTTCTCACCCTTTTCAAGGTCCATCAAAATAACGCCTTTACCACCCGTCGGCAAACGTTTCAAATCATCTAATGGGAAAACCAATAAACGACCGGCCTCAGATAAACACGCAACGGACTTCATACCTTCATAAACTTTTGCCGGAGGTAGCGGAGCATCACCAGGTAGGAACTTAGCATCAACACCTACAAATGATTTTCCAGCCTTATTACGAGTAGTCATATCAGCAACATTAGCTAAGAAACCATTTCCAGAACGCATGGATAGTAGCAATAGATCATCAGCGTGCCCAGCGTAATATGAGACCATCTGAGTACCAGCAGCTAAATTAACATATCCAGTTAACGGTGAACCATCACCCCTTGCTCCTGGTAAATCACTTGCGGGCACTGTGTAGACACGTCCATTACTACCGAAGGCTAAAACAACATCCGTCGTTCGGCATTCAAATGTGCCATACATACCATCTCCAGCTTTAAAGCTAAATTGCTGCGGATCGTGACCATGACCCTGGCGAGCCCTTACCCAACCCCGCTGAGAAATAATGACTGTAACTGGCTCATCAATAACTTTTGTCTCGGCAATTGCTTTTTTCTCTTCTTGAATAACCGTACGGCGCTCATCTCCAAAAGCCTTCATATCCGATTCAATTTCTTTCACGATATGTTTACGCATCACGGTATCACTACCTAATAAAGCCTCTAAACCCTCTTTTTCAGATTTCAGCGCTTTTAATTCTTGCTCAATTTTTATAGCTTCTAAACGAGCCAACTGACGTAAACGAATATCTAAAATATCATCAGCTTGGCGATCAGATAATTTGAACTCTTTGATCAAATCAGCTTTAGGCTCATCACTTCCGCGAATGATCTTGATGACCTTATCTATATTAAGAAGTACCATTTGACGGCCCTCCAATATATGTACACGATCATTCACTTTTGCCAAACGATGCTCGGTCCTTCGAGTAACTGTTGAGACTCGGGACTCAATCCACTCACGCAAAATTTCACTCAAACCTTTTTGGCGTGGGCGGCCATCATTACCAATCATCACCAAGTTAATAGGTGCATTTGATTCTAATGAGGTATGAGCCAATAGGGTGGTAACAAATTCATTAGCGTCAATATTTTTCGTCTTTGGTTCAAATACCAAGCGAACTGCAGCATCCTTACTAGACTCATCACGTACTGAATCCAAGACAGATAAAATTGTTTGTTTAAGATTATTTTGATCGGCCGTTAAAGTTTTCTTACCTACTTTGACCTTTGGATTGGTCAGCTCTTCAATTTCTTGCAATACTTTTTGAGTTGAAGTTGCTGGTGGCATCTCAGTAATCACTAATTGCCACTGACCTCTAGCCATTTCTTCAATCACCCATCGCGCTCTTACTTTTAGACTGCCGCGACCAGACTCATAAATTTGCGAAATTTCTGAAGCAGGAGAAATAATCTGTCCACCACCAGGAAAATCAGGGCCTGGCACATGAGTCATGAGTTCTTCATGGCTCATCTTTGGATTTTTCATTAAAGCAATCGTAGCGCCAGCGATCTCATTAAGATTATGCGACGGTATTTCGGTTGCCATTCCTACAGCAATGCCCGAAGCTCCATTTAACAAAACAAATGGTAAGCGTGCTGGCAAAAGCCTTGGCTCCTGCATGGAACCATCATAGTTTGGAATGAAATCAACCGTGCCCTCATCAATTTCATCCAATAACAAACTAGCAATCTTAGTTAACCTTGCCTCGGTGTAACGCATAGCGGCAGCCCCGTCTCCATCACGGGAGCCAAAGTTACCCTGACCATCAATTAATGGATAGCGCAATGAGAAATCTTGTGCCAAACGTACTAAAGCATCATAAGCAGATTGGTCTCCATGCGGATGGAACTTACCCAACACATCGCCGACCACACGTGCACTTTTCACGGGTTTTGCATCTGAGCGAAGATTCATTTCATTCATCGCAAATAGAATACGGCGTTGCACTGGCTTCTGGCCATCAGCAACCTCTGGTAATGCGCGCCCTTTTACAACGCTAATTGCATAATCAAGATATGCGCGCTCGGCATAAGTTGCTAGTGTTAAAGAATCAACATCCGCGCTGGTTGGTACCACTCTTGAAATGCCCGCCTGAGGGGCCGCATCTCTAGAAGAACCATCTTCACAGACGTCACTAAATAGGTCTGGTTCTTGGTTAGGTGTGTTTTTCTTTTTAGTCATATTAAATTTCTTTTAGGCTCAAGCCTTAAATATCAGCTTCCACTTCGTTACCACGCTCTTCCAACCAAGTTTTACGAGCGCCAGATTCTGATTTGCCCATCAACATGTCCATGGTCTTAACTGTTTCTACTTCACCAAATTCACCTTCAGTGACGGGCAATAAACGGCGAGTATCAGGGTTGAGTGTTGTGTCCCAGAGTTGCTCAGCATTCATCTCCCCCAGACCTTTGAAACGACTGATTTGCCAACTATCCTCACGTAAACCCTCTTTACGCAATTTATCTTCAATAGATTTCAACTCACCTTCATCTAAAGCGTAAAGTTTCTGAGCAGGCTTTTTACCCCTGGCAGGAGCATCAACCCTAAATAAAGGCGGTCTTGCAATGTATATGTGACCACGCTCCATCAATTTAGGGAAATGTTTATAAAAGAGCGTTAATAACAAGACTTGAATATGAGCCCCATCGACGTCAGCATCAGAAAGAATACAAATCTTTCCATAACGTAAATTACTCAAATCAGGTTCATCTTTATGGTCATGCGGGTCAACTCCTATTGCAACAGCAATATCGTGAACCTCATTATTTGCAAACAACCGATCACGCTCTGCTTCCCAAGTATTTAGCACCTTACCTCGCAATGGAAGAATCGCCTGATATTCTTTGTTGCGCCCCATCTTGGCAGAACCACCAGCAGAGTCACCTTCTACTAAAAAGATTTCATTATTAGCGATATCTTCGCTCTCACAATCTGTTAGCTTGCCTGGCAAAACGGCAACACCTGATGATTTCTTTTTCTCTACTTTTTGACCTGCACGTGTTCTAGCCTGCGCTTGTTTAATGACCAACTCTGATAATTTTTTACCGTAGTCAACATGCTGATTTAACCAGAGCTCTAAAGCTGATTTAACAAACCCAGAAACCAATCGAACGGCATCACGAGAATTCAAACGCTCTTTAATTTGCCCTTGAAACTGTGGATCTAAAACTTTTGCTGAAAGCACAAATGATGCCCTAGCAAAAACATCTTCAGGCATCAATTTCACGCCTTTAGGCTGCAAAGCATGGATATCGATAAAACTCTTGACTGCGTTAAACAACCCCTCGCGTAACCCACTTTCATGGGTGCCCCCAGCCGGCGTTGGTATCAAGTTCACATAGCTCTCTCGAACAGGTGCACCCTCTTCGGTCCATGCAACAACCCAACTAGCCCCCTCACCTTCAGCAAAAGAATCCTCTCCCGCACGATTAGGGTCGGCAAAATGCTCCCCATCAAAACCTGGAATCACAACAGCACTATGACCACCTTGTGCCATAGCTTCATCAAGATACCCTTTTAAACCTTGAGCGTAGAGCCAAGTTTGAGGCTCGCCACCCTTTTCCTGAATCAGCGTCACCTTAACGCCAGGCAACAAAACAGCCTTGGACCTTAGCAAACGCTGCAGTTCAGCTAAGGGAATATTCGCACTATCAAAATACTTACCATCTGGCCACGCACGTACTCTTGTGCCGTTAGGGCGATCCCCCATAGGTGCAATTTTTGTCTTTAATGCTTCCACCACAAAGCCTGCTTCGAAGGCTAATGTAGAGACTTGCTTATCACGCCAGACCGTTACTTCCATGCGCTTAGATAAAGCATTCGTAACAGAAACACCCACCCCGTGCAGACCGCCTGAAAAAGCATAAGCGCCACCAGAACCTTTTTCAAATTTACCGCCTGCATGTAGCTGGGTAAATACCAGTTCAACAACCGGTCTCTTTTCTTCGGGATGCATTCCAACCGGGATACCTCGCCCATCATCTTCCACACTCACGCTACCATCGGTATGGAGGGTCACCATAATGTGCTTACCGTAGCCACCCAATGCCTCATCAGAGGCGTTATCAATGACCTCTTGGATCATATGCAAGGGGTTATCCGTCCGCGTGTACATGCCTGGACGTTGTTTGACAGGTTCAAGGCCCTTTAGGACTTTGATGGATGATTCGCTGTATTGATCTGTTTTTTTAGTTGCCATGGCGAAGAATTGTATCCACATGCGAAAATGAACTCCATGGGAGCACTTAATCACCTTCGCGTTTTAGACCTCAGTCGAGTACTAGCAGGACCTTGGTGCGGGCAGAACCTAGCAGACCTAGGAGCCGATGTAATCAAGGTTGAGCGGCCGATCACAGGAGATGACACTCGCCAATGGGGCCCTCCTTTTTTGAAGAATTCTGAGGGTCAAGAAACCACAGAATCTGCCTTTTATTTAGCTATTAATCGCAATAAAAGATCGATTACTTTGGATATTTCGACCCCTGAAGGGCAAGAAATCATCAAAAAATTGGTTCTGAATAGCGATATCGTCTTAGAAAACTATAAAGTTGGCCAATTAAAGAAGTATGGCCTTGATTACGACAGCCTAAAAAAAATTAAAAATGATCTAATCTATTGTTCTATAACAGGTTTTGGCCAAACAGGCCCATTCGCTCACAGACCTGGTTACGACATGATTGTTCAAGGCATGGGCGGATTTATGAGTGTCACGGGAGAAAAAGATGGGCTGCCTGGTGGTGGCCCACAAAAAGCAGGGGTCGCTATTGCAGACCTGTTTACAGGCATGTACGCGACATCTGCCATCTTGGCAGCGGTGGTCCACAGAGACCGAACAGGCGAAGGTCAATCTATCGATTTAGCACTCTTAGACGTTCAAATTGCCACTATGGCCAATGTTGCTAGCAATTACTTAACCAGTGGCATTTCCCCCTCTCGCTGGGGAAATGCTAGCCCAAATATTGTCCCCTATCAAACCTTCAAAGCATCAGATGGCTGGATGATTGTTGCCGCAGGTAATGACAGCCAATTTAGGCATTTTGTTCAAACAGGCGATGAAGCACATTTGGCTGATAACCCGCTGTACTCGACTAATCCAGAAAGAATTCGACACAGAGATAGTCTGATCCCACTTCTACAGGCGATGACGCTCAAAAAAACTAAAGCTGAATGGATTGAGTCCCTCGAACATGCAAATGTCCCCTGCGGACCCATTAATGACTTTGAAGAAGTATTTGCCAACGAACAAGTGATTGCTAGAAATATCAAAATGGATATGCCCCACCCAACAGCTGGAAAGGTTCCTTTAGTTAGAAGTCCAATGAGGTTGAGCGCAACTCCTATTGTTGAGAATAGGCCGCCACCGCTACTAGGCCAACACACCAGCGAAATTTTAAAAGAACGATTAGGATTGAGTGATGCAGAGATAGCTGCCCTACAAAACAAAGGGGTTATCTAAGCTTTCATCCCATGCATGTGACATATCAAAAACCAGGAAATGTATTGAACAACCAGCCGCTAAGTCTCAAAAAAATATTAATTGCCGGTGGATTACTTGTCACGCTTTCGATGGGTATTCGCCATGGCTTTGGTTTATTTAATTTATCAATAACTCAATCAAATGGCTGGGGACGAGAAACATTTGCTCTAGCAATTGCTTTGCAAAATTTAACTTGGGGCCTTACACAACCTTTATTTGGTGCGCTCTCAGACCGTTTAGGCTCATTCAAAATCCTATGGATTGGCGGCCTACTCTATGCTATTGGCTTAGCGGGCATGTCTATAGCTAGCTCTCCGCTTATATTTATTCTCTTTACTGGACTTATCATTGGCATAGCCCAGTCATGCACAACCTATATTGTTGTATATGGCGTCATTGGCCGAAACTGCCCTCAAGAGAAAAGGGTTTGGGCTATGGGGGTTGCTGCTGCCATGGGGTCATTTGGGCAATTCCTAATGATTCCAGTGGATCAAACCCTCATCACTTACTTGGGTCCACAAGACGCTATATTAGCGCTATCCACCTTAGCAATGCTCATCTTGCCACTCGCCTATCTACTTCGAGAAAACAAAGCAATAGCTCTATCAAAGAATAATGAGCAAACAGCTATTCAAGCGATTAAGGAAGCATTTAAGGAAAAAAGTTTTTTACTCATCATTCTTGGCTATTTCGTCTGTGGCTTTCAGGTAGTTTTTATTGGCGTTCACTTCCCAGCTTACTTAAGAGACATGTCAAAAATATACTCAGGCATTAGTAATCCTGAGATTGCCACGATTGCATTAGCATTAATTGGACTGTTTAATGTACTTGGCACTTACTATGCTGGGGTTTTGGGTCAAAAAATACCTAAAAGGCTAATTTTGGCAGCGATCTACGTATCACGATCAATTGCCATTAGCATTTTTCTATTGCTTCCGATTAGCATCAACTCGATTTACCTGTTTGCAGCAGTCATGGGCATCTTATGGTTATCGACAGTACCTATTACCAATGCATTGATTACACAAATATTTGGTGTGAAATATATGGCCATGCTCTCTGGGTTTGCTTTTCTTTCACACCAGATCGGCAGCTTCTTAGGGGTTTATCTAGGTGGTTACTTGTATGATCGAGTAGGTAACTACAATCTTGTTTGGCTAATATCGATTGCTTTAGGTCTATTTGCTGGCTTGGTTAACCTGCCTATCAAAGAGAAAGCATTGATCCGCCCTACCACTCCAGAACTTAGCAACGCTTAAAACTAACGATGCGATTATTTGCCAAATTAACCCTCATTAAAATGGGCATCACCCTAATTCTAGGATTGGTTTTTTTAGCTTATTTCAACCCTAGCCTTATAGTGGATGTTACAAATACAGTATTGACGCTCTGCGGATGGTAAGCTAGCGACCTATCTTGATTCTCGCCATAGTACAGTGGATAGTACAACTGCCTCCTAAGCGGTAGACACAGGTTCGATTCCTGTTGGCGGGACCACCCCCTCTTTTTGGAAGGTTCATATGTCAGAAACTTTATCTAACGACAATTTAATTACCCTATTAAAAGATAAAGTTGGCGTTATTTTTAATGCCGCTAACAGTGATGTATTCGAGACTCATCTTGAAAATTTAATTAAAAATGGCACACAAGGCATGGTCGAACGTGTTTCCATTTTATTTGCCTATTGGTCGAATATTAATTTAATTGCAGAAGCTCATGACCCTCTTCAAACAGAGATGACAGAAGCTATATCGATCATTCAAGCCTATAAAGCATCCATTGTTACAGAGCTTGGCTTTTTATGTCCAATGCTCATTTCAGAAGCAGTTGGCAAAACAGTTCAAATTGAAAGCCCAGAGCAATTTGAACTGTTTAAAAAATTACTAAAAGGCGTTGATAATTTTGTACGTGAGAAAAGATTATCAGATGAGCAGGCCAATGTGCTGCTCATGGACTCTTTGCACAAATATTTATTTAGATTAGATGACCCAGATCGTTCTAAAGATGAGTCTTAAGATCCAGAAACAGCAGACACTAAGCGATGACTGAGTTGCTCGAAATAGTTATAAGCTTTGGAAGTAGGTATTACCCTTTTAATCCTCCCATCTTTTTGAACATCTAGGCTCAAATACCCCAACGCAACCATCTTTTTAATGCGTGCATGCAAAGTTGCTGGTGAGCCAATATGGCGCATCGAAATAACCGCCGAAACCGTTAAATACTCTTGAGTTGCATAGGTATGCAAACAAATTTTCTCTAACAATTGTTTAGCTGTGTTATCAAAATCTTTTGAACTAGCTTCAGCTAACGTATTAGCCAAATTAAGAAATCGAAAATAAATGTCAGGCGCCGGATTTTTTGCCATCGCAAGATAGTCGCTCTATTAAGATAATAAAAATTACAATTTAATTTTGGCACAAAAATACCAATAATTTCTAAAATATTAATATTTTTTGTGCAGTCGTTAAAGGTAAGTCCTTATACCCAATCGCTAATATCTAGTTTATTTTTGAAAGGTATAAAAGCTTAAGTATTTCTTATCAATAATGGTCAATCTTGCCAAGAACCCTATTTCAATAAGATTGCTAATGGTTCTAGCATCATTAGCGATATATCTTATAACCCTAGAGTTAACGAAATTATCGCCAGATTTTTTAGTTCACGACAATTGGATTTTTCTTGTTTTTTTACCAGCAGGCGGTCGACTCCTTAGTATCATGCTATTTGGGTCATGGGGTGCCATTGGCGACTGTATAGCTTTATTCATATCAGCCGCAGATATCTTGCCCACTCAACACATTGCAGTTTGGTTATCGTTCGCAACCAGCAGTAGCTTAGCCAGCTTAATTGCGATTAGGCTAGCAATGCGGCAACTTAATATTTCATTAGATTTAAGCAATCTGCAATACTGGCAGATCCCCATTCTTTCGGTCATCAGCAATTTAATTCATGCATTTGTAACTCAGCTTACCTTGAGTTATTTCCTGCAAAAAAAATACCAGTTCTACGTAAGAGATAGTTTAGCCATGGCCCTGGGGGACTTTTTAGGAACCATGTTGCTCATTGGATGCGTCACCATTGGCATCAAATTATTCAAAGCTAGAAGAGCCACTTCTTAAGCCTACTACACTCCAAAAATTATTTAATCTTTCTCAGCTGCCAAACGCTAATATTTGCTTTTAATGCTAACCATGCGTACCGATTCAAAGGATAACCAGCAAGTTTCCAAAAATGATGCCATACACCCAATGCATAGATTAAAGAACCTGGTTTAATTTTCATGAATGACACTCCGAATTATTTGCCAACTGGTGGAATTACTGTACTTCTAGGTGCTACAGTCAACATAACAGAGGCCTTACCACCAAACGTACCATCTTCAATTTCAATAGTCGCTGTCCTATCCTTTTTCAGAAACACCAAAATACTATTTTTAGCTTTAGTAGATGAAACTAAGCTCCAGCCAGATTTTTGATACTGCTCTCTGAAAAAATTAAACGTCTCCGTTCCATTTTGTGCAGAAGTAATGGATACACGGCCAGCCCATCCATCTCCACTACCCAAAATTAGAGATTTGTCATTATCAATGGTTGATCCGCCTGGCAAAGGCATATCACCTAATAATTTACTTTGCACATCAGACAGGCTATCACCATCCGCATTAGTTAAGGGGGCTGATACGCACGCAACGAGCCCCATACTTACAAGAAATAATACAAATAATTTAGTCATTAAATTTTATCCAAAAATACATAGCGATAACATTAATGTAATCGCATTTATCACAATCATGGGCTAGGCCTCAATTATGCAACCATCAATCAGCGAAAGATAAAATCTAAGACTGAATATAGAGTGCATGCATACAAAAAACTTTGCGGCCTTTAAACGTCATCCATAGAGTGCTTAGAATGAATACTCTATTAATCCTTATAAAAAATATCTTTATAGTGGATGTCAATAGGGGTAAAAATTATTTCTCCTAAAAAATTTAGAAAACTTATCCACAACTTCTGTGGACTACTACAGATAAAAAATAGAAAAAGTCTTATACAACATGGGTCGAAGTGACTTGCTTAAAAATTAGGCACTCTTTTCAATCAAGCCCATATAAAAAATTATTCAAGCATTAATCGCAAAAAATATTCCAGTCAAACTGCTTGACATAAAAAAATCTGTCCATTTTTTTCTTCAATATCAAGCTTAACCAATGCTGCTCCTCTTGGACAAGGCCCAGAAATACAAACACCAGTATCGGGCTCATACTGAGCATCATGTGATGCGCAGATTAATGCTGTTTTATCTTGAGTAAAAAAACGTCCTGGTTGCCAATCTAGTTCCATAGCCACATGCGCACAACGATTAAGATAAGCATGAGCAATATTTTCATAACGAATTAAAAAAGCAGGGAGAGTTTCATCCAAACGATGATTAGCGCCCCCAACTCGATGGGCAATATCCGAAGTTCTGATCTGAAACCTAAAACCACCCTCACCCTCAATGAGAGAATCCGATGGGCAAATATAATGCCCCGCCTGAATTAATGGCTCAAAATCACCTGAACTGATCTGAACATCTTGACTCATATGTAATTTTTTCACTAATAATGGTGTTATTACAAGGATTATGAAGCGAATCCCTAGCTTTAGACGATAATCGGGTGATATTTAAAAATACTGTAGATATGTCATTAATTTCTGCCACAACTAGAGCAGCGCTAGAAGAGTTACTTGAGACTTCTATCAGACCAGTTCCTCATCATTGGTTAGGTATCCGCTATGGCACTCATGTCATTGGTCATATTCAACCAGAATATGTGTCCATGATTGAGCGTTATATTGAACAAACTGACACAAATGCGATTGCCCGATTTGGTGATTATCTTCAATTAGAAAAGCTACCACCAGCCCTATTAAGTCAAGAGTTAAGAGATCTAGCCGAGTTTTTAAAAAAAGAAGGTGTGACCCCTGGTTGGCGAGATGAGGATTTTGCCTGGATAGATGATGTAGGGCATGAGCGCTTTAGAGTAGAACGAGCGATTTTCCGATCTCTAGGCTTTCATAGCCGTGCCTGCCACATCAATGGCTATACCGCAAATAAAGAACTATGGCTAGGTCAGCGCAGTGCCACGAAAGCTACCGACCCAAATATGCTCGATAACATTGCCGCTGGAGGTATTAGCGCTGATGAAACACCTCAGCAATGTGCCATCAGAGAACTCTGGGAGGAATCTGGCATTCCAGACCATCTAGCCGCATTGATTGAGCCAATTGGCGTCATTCATGTCAAGCGCGTCGTTGAACCGAAAGGCTTGCATGATGAAAGCCTGTTCACGTTTGACTTAGAACTAACCGAAGGTTTCACACCGAAGAACAATGACGGAGAAGTTGAAAGCTTCATTCGCCTGCCATATGCTAGCGCTGCAGATCTTATCTTGGAAGGTGCATTAACCCCTGATGCAGCTGCTGTTAGCGCCGACTTCTTGCTCAGAAGAGCCTAGCCACCTACAACTTGTTATGAATCTAGAAATCGTTGCGTTTGGATTGTCACTTGCCTGTGTCATCTTGAACGCCAGAGGGCATGCTTTTAATTGGCCCCTAGCGATTCTTAGCTCATTAGCCTATGCTTGGGTATTTCAGGACGCGAAATTATTTGGTGATGCCGCGCTTCAATTAGTATTTGTTGCACTAGCTATCTATGGCTGGATCAAGTGGATAAAAAAACCAAACACCTCGAATACCACTATTTTTTTTAGTCACATCCATCGAAAATCATGGGTATACATAATCATTACATGCACAGCACTATTCATGGTCATTAGATTAGTGTTAATGCAGTACACCGATTCTGATGTACCAAACATTGATGCTTTTTTAACTGCCGCCAGCCTAATTGCTACTTATATGAGCGCCCAGAAGTGGATTGAAAATTGGCAGGTATGGGCTTTTATAGACATTATTTACATTGGCCTTTATATATTTAAAGATTTATATCTGACAGCCTTGCTATATGGCTTATTTGTGATGTTATGTGCAATAGGCTGGCGTCAGTGGAAAAAACTAATGCTTATAGAGAACCCATCCCTATGAGTCATGTGATCAAGATAGCGCTTCTTGGCGCAGAATGTACTGGAAAAACCACTCTCGCCCAAGAATTAACTAAAATCTTCACAAATCAATATCCATCGGCTTTTATCCCCGAGGTGGTACGTTTATTTGTGGAAGAAAATAACCGGACACCAAAAGAGGAAGAACAAGGATCTATTGCAGCAAGGCAAAAACAACTTGAATCAGAGTTAGCCGATCAATTAAAACGAGATCACCAAGATGCTAAGTTTATTTTTTTGTTTTGCGACACCACCCCCTTTCTCACAGCCATTTACAGTGAAATTGTTTTCGGTTCAACGGATGCAGTCGTTAACAATTTTGCAAAAGATTATGATTACGATTTAACCCTATTCACACAAATTGACTTCCCCTGGGAAGGTGATGGCCTGATGCGAGATAGCCCTTTGATACAGGCTAAAGTTCATCGGATGATTCAGGAAAAACTTGATACTCATAAGATTGCGTATGAAATCGTGAGCGGAGATCTACCCCAGCGCCTCAAACAGGTAGAAAACCATATTCATAAATTACTAAACTCACTCAAATACTAAAACTATCTATAATGTAAACATCTAGAAATTTTAGATATTAGCTCGGGGTCCTACATCTAGCCTAATCAGATGTGGGTGAGAAATACCCGTTGAACCTGATCTCGATAATGCGAGCGCAGGGAAGCGTCCAAAATCGCATCCCAAACTCGCCATCGTTTAAACAAGGAGTACTAACGATGGCTTATATGCCAAAACCAAACCGTATTGCAGGTGCATGTGCCCTGCTATTCATCATGAATCATCCAGTTTCTGCTGAAGAAACTCAGCTATCACCTGTCGTCATAACAGGCGAAAAAGGCACGGGTTATGTTGCTAAAACAGCGATGATTGCAGGTCCTGGCGGTACTCAAGAAGTTAATTTAAAAGATTTACCGGCATCAGTAACCGTTATCACAAGAGACCTACTAGACGATAAACAAGTCAAGGTCATGTCAGAGGCAGTTCGTTTAGATGCTTCAATTGGCGACTATTATTCTCCTGTAGGTTATTACGAAAATTTATATATCCGCGGTTTTCAGCTAGACCCTGCAAGTAGTTTTAGAGTTAACGGCCTAACAGTTACGGGCGAACAAAATTTTGCCTTCGAAAATAAAGAAAGAATGGAAATTTTAAAAGGTGTTAGCTCACTTGAAGTCGGCGCAGCTTCACCAGGAGGAGTTGTTAATTTTGTCACGAAACGCCCCAAGGAAGTTACCTCGCTGACCGTAGGGACTGGTGAACGGGGTACGGCTTATACCTCTATCGACTATGGCACTTTCCTTGATGAAGCTAAGGCACTTGGCATTCGTATTAATGCCGCACATGAAAATATAAAACCTTACGTAGTAGGCGCTGAAGGTAAGCGAGATTTTGCAAGCCTAGCGATAGATGCAAAAATCAGCAATAAAACTAAAGTTGAATTTGATTTTGAATACCAAAATAAGAAACAACGCTCAGTCCCTGCTCTCATGATGTTAGGAGATGCACCCAACGTGAGTTTCCCGAATATCCCAGCAGATATCATGCTCGGGCGATATTCGTGGGTACCTCCTACAGAAACTATCTCTACAAATGTTAGCCTAAAAATTAATCATGAATTAAATAACTCCATGAAGAGTTTCCTTAACTTTGGCCATAGCGAAGTTAAGATCAATGATCAATCACTCTATGCGTACGGGTGTACAGATTCATCCGGATGGCATATGAATTTTTGCTCGAATGGCAACTTTGACGCCTATGACTTTAGAAGCTTAGGTGAAATCAGAAAAAATGATCAAATACAGACTGGCATCACGGGAAATAACCAATGGTTAGAAATGAAGCACTCATGGACATTGGGTATCGATGAGCTCATTCGTACTGTCCATAAAGGAACTTCCATTTATGGTGACTCTTATCTCATGCCCAATGGGCAGGACAACCTATACCAAAACATCAGCTCCGGTGCGCCAACACCTACAACTAGTTATGGTGCTGGACCAGTTTATAAAATTCTTGACCACTCACAATTCAGCTTATTTTTGAATGATCAAATAGATATCAATCAACAAGCTAAGTTATATGCTGGGCTAAGGCTCATGCAAATGCATCAGAAAGCATATGATGTCACCTCTGGTACGCCCTACGCAGAGCTCAATAAATGGTGGCTGTTACCACAAATTGGTATTAGCTATTCCTTGTCACCTCAGATCACCAACTATATTAGCTATAGCAAAGGTGTTGAGCCGGGAACAATTGCCCTAGTAGATAGCTTTACCAATCAATCTGTGATGCCCCCAAAACAAACTCAGCAATATGAAATTGGGACTAAGTATGCAATCAACCCCGAGTCATTATTAACATTTGCCTTATTTGAAATGAAGCGCCCCAATGAGTTTTCCTTATACGATACGAGCACCAATGATGGCAGATACAGACTTTATCAAGAAGGTGACATCACAAATCGCGGCGCAGAAATTTCTTTAGCTCAAAAAGTAACTAACCGCCTAAATCTACTTGCTAGCGCAATGTACTTAAGAGCGAATCAATCAGGCGCAGTCACAGACCCAACCCAAAATGGTAAGCAAGCTATTGGCATCCCACACTGGAGAAGCATTGTTAATGCTGATTATTTGATACCTAACTATGAACACTTAAGCATTCAAGGAAGCTGGACCTATAGCTCCGGAAAACCCATTGATTTACAAAATACAATCCAAGCTCCGAGCTATAACAAATTTGATGCGGGCCTGAAATACTTTGATAGAGTTGGCAAATCTCAAGCGACCTATCGTTTATTTGTAGAAAACGTATTTAACAAATTCTACTGGCGTGATGTTAGCCAAAGTTTTGGAGCAAACATGCTCTACCCTGGAGCCCCGAGAATACTAAGAGCCACAGCCACATTCGATTTTTAGTTAAACAGCTAGGCGCATTGCCATATGGTCAATCCCCACCTCATCAAAGATGGTGCCATATGGCTCAAAACCTGATTGGGCATAAAACGCGGTAGCATGTAACTGGGCGTGCAAGATAAACTCTTCTACGCCCTTTTCTTTTCCAGTCTCAATTAATTGACTAAGAATTGCTTTTCCAAATCCACGACCTCTATGCTGAGCATCTACTGCCATGCGACCTATTCTAGCTTTTTGACCATTGATAATTAAACGCCCTGTTCCAACAGCTATCCCATTTATTTTTAACACGGCATGCCAAGCTAGCGAATCAAGACTATCCCACTCCTCTTCTTCAGGAATAGACTGCGCCTTAACAAAGACCTCATACCGAATTGGTTTAACGAGGTCTTTTGCAATATCCCAAGTGGTAATCTCTATAGTCATCATCTAAAGATAAAATAAACAGCGCCTAAAAGACATAATCCTGCCCATACAAAATCTATCTTGAATGGTTCACCCATATACATCATAGAAAATGGCACAAATACCGCTAGGGTGATGACTTCCTGGGTAATTTTTAGTTGAGCCAAATTAAAATATTCAAAGCCAATTCGGTTAGCGGGGACTTGTAGGGCATATTCAAAAAAAGCAATTCCCCAACTTAAGATAGCGGCTATCCACCAAGGCTTATCAGTGAGGTTTTTTAAATGTGCGTACCATGCAAAGGTCATAAAGACATTTGACATAATAAGTAAACTTATAAAGCTTATCGGAGCAAAGATAGTCGCTTGCATTTTCCTTGTGGCATAAATGAGATAAAAGGGATATTAAATCAAAGCCATATAAAATTTGGCATCTTTCAAAAATAAGGCTATAATCTTTGTCTATTCCTCGATAGCTCAGTCGGTAGAGCGCCGGACTGTTAATCCGTAGGTCCCTGGTTCGAGCCCAGGTCGAGGAGCCAAATAACAGAAAAGCTTCTAGGTTTTTTAGAAGCTTTTTTAGCCCTGGTGGTGGAATGGTAGACACGCCGGTCTTAGAAGCCGGTGCCGAGAGGCGTGAGAGTTCGAGTCTCTCCTGGGGCACCATCAAAAAACCCGAAAAATCTTGCAATCTCGCCTACTTATGTTGGTTCAGAATAGAACCTTATCTACTCAATATATATAAGAAACTCATATATTTATGCATTTCGCAATATGGCGCCAAGTTTTGCCGCAAGAGATTAGATCGCATAGAATGCGATCGCTGAACTAAGGAAATTTCAAGTAAATTACTTCAAAAATTTACCGCGCAACATTGATTCAAACACATCCAAGTTTTCAGACAGCTCTTTAACTCCAGATTTGCCTGCACTCCCAATAGCTGCTAATTTAGACATAAAACCAATAAGTACACGTACACCCGTATCAATCTTAATTTTGCTATCGAGCTCCCCCCTCTTTTTTGCAAGCGTGAGTAACTCACCAAAAAACTTCTTGAACTCATCCTGTCCAATATCTTCAGTTAAAGCCAACTCAGGGTTTCTCTGAATCTCAGCATCAGCATGCCCTGCAAAAAGCATCATCGATGGAAATTCTTTTGTTAGTTGTAGCACCGCTTTAGAACCTAAAGTTAATTGCTCAAGAACAGAAGTATCATGATTTGCAGAGGCTGCCTCCCGATATACTCTTAGCAACCGATAGTTAACCTCTTTAAGCGCCGCTCGGAAAAGAGCCGCTTTTGAGTCAAAATAGTGATAAAGCAAACCACTCGTAACACCAGCGCACTTTGCAATATCCTTATTCGAGGTTCCGATATATCCACCAGAAGCAAAGCACTCAATAGCCGCATCAAGTATTAATCGATGCATCTCAGCATAGGATAGACTATTGAGAGGCCTTCCACGCTTTTTTTTCAAATCCATCTTATTAGGTGAAGCCCCTAAACTCTTAGACACTTGTATTCGCCAATTTATAAAAATACTAATATAAAACAAATACCATTCACTATTCCTATATCAATTGAAATTATTAAATAAAATCTAGTTATTGCTTAATTAGCTCCATATAACTTCAATCAGAGATGTCTTAGGTTTAATCTATTTTTTCTAATTGAGGCAATTTATATTGCCCATTCAAAATTTCCTTACCTGGCTCATACATTCTAACCACCAGTGAAAAAGGTGTATCACTAACGGGAAGCCAATTTGTATTAGAAGAAGCAGGTTTATTTTTGGAAATTTCAATTAAAAGAGAGCCATCCGCTTCAAAAACCAAACCTGAAGTCCTATCACCAATAGAGTATCTTTGAATAGGATTTTCAATCAACGCAAATGTTTTTAAATCATATGATGTAATGGACCAGAAAGCACCAACCGGGGGTAGAGAACCTTTAGGAAAACGAATCTGATAACGATTAGCTCCTGTCATTAGCTGACCTTGACTGTCAACGGTTCTAGCTGCATAGACTGTCTCTTCTGGTCGGTTGGCATAACCACCAAAAACAACCGCAGCGCGCATTAAATAATTCTCACCATAGTCAGCTAAACCCAAGGGGAAGATCCAGCCATTTCTGACATCCGGCAAAGGTTGCTGTGAACTTGCTCGAAGCAATGCCTCTCCCTCAGCAATGGCAGCTTCCAACCCCTTACGTATTGCTGGGTTAACTTTATCAGGATCAAAATCTGAATTAGGGCCAATACCAATTTGATCAAACATTCTAACCATAGCCTCCTCACCTGCTCGCGGGCTATTAGTTTTTAACCAATTATTTAATAACTTAAAAAAGGCTAACTTACCCATTGGCTCAGATTTAACAGACGCTTGAACCTCAGGAGTTGCCTCCACAGATTTCTTATTGATCCACTGAGATAAAGGTGCTGACGTAAAACCACGAAGTTGTGCGCGTGCCGAAGGTAAATCCAACTCAGCAGCCACAGCTAAACGCCCTAATATCCAAACTTGTTTGGTGGCCATTTTGACTGGCTTGATACCCGCAGGAATCACTCCTTTCCAATGCGGTCCAATTAACGCAAAAGATTGCGCATGTGTTCCTGTTGTTCTATGTCCCAAATGGGTTACTTCATTAAAAAAATCAGTAACGGCTAATGTATAGTAGCGGCCTTTTGTATCGGGCACATTTATAACAATAGGCTCCTTAGACAGATCAAACCAACCACTCAGATATAGCGTGTCATTATTAGGGGCACGCAGTTCGCCAGCTGTTGATGGCGTGATTAAATTTTCATTTCTAAAAAAATAATTAAGCGGAGCAGCAACTGGTTGATTGGTGGATATTCTGTGAGTTTCGTTATGTAACTGCTTAGACATATCAACCATGGGATAACCCCAGATATACGCCAGGGTGCCAATGTGAAGAGCTTGCTTTTCATTCATCAACTCAACAAAACGCTGCCGTGCATCAGGGGTATTTTGAGCATAGCTAGATGAAAAAAAAGACGCCGATAAAAATAGTACTAGAGATAGGATAAGTTTCATCATCAATTCATCTTATATCGAATAGGTAAATGTTTTAGCGCTCCCACAAAATTGCTCTGTACCCACTGCGGTTTGTCAGCCAACTCAATATTTGAGACTCTTGATTGAATTTCCCTCATAATTGTTCGTATTTCGGTCAAAGCCAACAATCGTCCAAGACAGAAATGCGCACCAACACCGAAGCCTAAATGTCGATTAGGCGTCCTAGCTGGATTAAATTCAAATGGATTATCAAAAACGCTTTCATCACGATTTGCTGATAGATAAAACATTGCTACTGAATCACCTGCTTTAATGATCTTATCTTCAATAGCATAGTCACGAGTTGCTGTTCTCATGAAATGTCTGATTGGCGAAACCCACCGAACTATTTCATCCGCACCCGTATCCCATAAACCAGGATCCACCCTTGTTGCTTTTTCCACATCTGGATTTTGAGTTAAAGCTAATAACCCCCCAGCAATTGACGAACTAGTTGTCTCATGGCCTGCCGTTGAAGCCAGCATTAAGTAGGAGAGCGTCTCCAGCATGCCCATAGCCTGACCATCAACAAGTCCGTTAGCAATAACACTGCCTAAATCATCGGTAGGTTCCCTACGTCTTTTTTCAACAATAGTTCCTAAGTACGCGAATAACTTTTCAAACTCAGCCGTACCGTACTCACTTTGGTCTTTTTGTAACTCTGGATCACTTGCGGCCAGAATGGCTTGAGTGCTTCTCAAGATGAATGGCGCATCCTCTTCTGGTAGGCCTAAAATACTCATAATGACATGAAGTGGGTACCAGTTTGCTATATCACTCGCAAAGTCACATTCAGAACCAATCTCACCCATTCGATCAACAAATCGCTTTGCAATTGCTTGAACCCTACCTTCAAATTTAGCGACACCAGGCCCTAAAAACCAGCTTTGCGTGATATTTCTATACTTTCGATGATCAGGCTCATCCATATCAATAATGGTTCTCACAGAGCCATCTCTTCCTCTGCCTGTGCTTGCCAAGTATTCTTCAACCGCCTTAGGAACTAGGGTCAACCTTGGCGCATTAATAAACAAATCATTCTGTTTTGAAATTTCAGATATGTCTTTATGCCTCACTAATGCCCAGAATGGACGGTACATATCATGTTCGATATATGTAATGGGTGAGTTTCTACGCATCGCAGCATAACGTTCTTCTAACTTATCTGGATCCGTATAAATCTGAGAACTAACGATATCTTCCACGACTGGCTCACCCATATATACCCCTAAATGAATTAATTAACTGAACGATTAAATTAATCTCATGAAATATTTTAGGCATCCCTCATTTGGACTAGGGGTTATCAAGAACAAAAAATGGACGAGATAATATAAGGAAGCTACAAGTATTTATAAGGAAAAATGCACCCTACTAAATTATGGGTGTATACCGAGAGCCAATAACTCAGCACCCGTAAACCCTGCGGCTTTTCTTGCCGAATAATTAAACGGCCCTCTTAATTCAGGCGCTTCATATTTATTCATTAAATCAACATAGGTTGAAATAGGATCACATGATTCCTGTTGACATAAGTAGTTAAACCAACGGTTGCCAATTTCCACATGACCAACTTCATCATTCAGGATAATTTGCAAAATCCTCACGGTCTCAGGATCATTTGCTTGCGAGAGCTTTTCTTGAATGGGTGGCAAAGCATCCAACCCCCTCGCCTCCATTGTCCTAGGGACCAAAGCCATTCTCGCCAATAAAGAATCAGTTGTCTTGCTCACCATTTCCCACAAACTATTATGCGCAGGGAAATCACCATACTGAAAGCCTTGAGCTTTTAAATGCTGGTTTAATAAATCAAAATGATAGGCTTCTTCTTGAGCCACTTTCAGCCAATCTTCATAATAATTTCTAGGCATTCGAGGAAACCGCCAAATAGCATCTAAAGCTAAATTGATGGCATTGAACTCAATATGAGCTAAGGCGTGAATAAGCACAGCACGACCTTCTTGCGTGTGCATAGACCGGCGTTTTACCAAACCAGGATTCACCAATATAGGAGCTGCAGGCCTTCCTGGAATCACAAAACCAACTTCAGAGATATTTGCATCAACATCAACCTCAATCTGGTTAGCAGCATATTCCTTGTGCAACCGAGCGACCGCCTGCCCTTTCATAACGGGATCTTGAATACTTAATAACTGAAGTGCGGTGGATCTTAGCTCTGGATACATCTTCTGATTATCCACCAGCTTATCTTTTGCCAAAATTTAATGAAGAAAGGGCCCCTATGGGCCCTATTCATCAGAAAACCTTTTCCTTCTTATCAGGTCAAAACACTTAAGAATGCATCATTGAGTTTTCTGTCGTGATAAAAAATACCACGCCCCACCTCATCCCACGTCCAAGTAATTGGATTCATATCTGGATACCACTGATAACCACCACAGAAAGTCTCCAATCGATTACCGGATGGGTCAAAGAAATAAATCGTTGTTCCACGTGTAATACCATGACGTGTGGGGCCTATATCGATAGATACACGATTCATCGACATAATGTCAGCAGCTTTTAACACTTGCTCCCAGCTTTCTAACAAAAATGAAACGTGGTGTAACTTACCATCTTCAGGATGGCGCACCATGGCAATATCATGCGCTTTATTAGAACAAGTAAGCCAAGTGGCTAAATCAGTTTTACCATCCTCAAGTTTTACACGTTCAACCAGCACAAAACTGAAAATATCTTCAAAAATTTTTCGATTTGCATCAATGTCTCCACCATAAATCAAAGCATGATCCATTCTTAGTGGCGCAATACCTTTTAAATCAGGCACCCAAGCCTCTGGATTCAGATCTCCAAGCCCATTACCAATGGATGTTTTCTCTGCATACAACTCGATGAAATGGCCTGTAGGCAATTTAAACCTAACTCGATCCCCCGTCTCCAACATGTCGCCAGCCGGAATTCTCTCTGTTGCTAAACCATAATTTTTTAGATCAGCCTCATATTTATTCAGTATTTCTTCGTTCTGCACCTTAAAGCCAAAAAAGTCCAATCCCGCTTTATCTGCTTGACGCAAAATAAAGCTATTGTGATCTCGCTCATCCCAACATTTAAAATAAACACGACCAGATTTATCTCGGCCTGTTTCCTTTAAACCCATCACATTGGTATAAAAATGAACAGATTCATTCATATCTAATACACGCAACTGCACATGACCTGGTCTTAAAACACCTGTAACTGCCATACGATTCCCCTTAAAACTCATCCAAAAATTGACATAGGATTAGTCTAAGTAAGCAATTAATGAGATGCCAGCCCTGGTTAGTAGTTTCCCTAGGTAGCTTATTTGAGCCAGGTCAAATGGACCTATGTTTTTTTATTTCTAATAGCCGCACCAAGTGCTTTTTGGGCCCACTCAACAGCCATTTGTGGCTCATCGTATATATCTAATGGTGCCTCAAAATACGATAAAGCCACAGATTTTGTCTGGCCAGATTTTTCTCTGCGCTCATAAGCAAATGGTTTTAATGAATACTTCAGAAAATCGCCTCGGCTGACGACATCAGATTTTAGATAAAGAATACCTCTAATAAAAATCGCAAACATCAAATCATCCTTAAAGATGCCATAACCACCAAACATTCTTTTGGTAGCAATAGGGCTCAAGGGTGCCCATAATTCCAGGATTAAGTTCAACTGTTGATCCATATAAATATCTTATATGATGAATGCCTCAATAATCAAAATGCAAAGTTCATGTGATGAAAATGAATAAAAACTTAGATAACGTATTTCCAGGAAAATTTCCAACGGGCAGCAAGCTAAAGCACCTTAAAACTGGTGGTTTTTATCAAATAGTTGGACTAGCAAAAATTGAGGCAACCTTAGAAGTGGCTTATGTCTATGAATCGTTACAAACGAATGATTATTGGGTTAGACCTCAGATAGAAATGGAAGATGGTCGTTTTGCTTTATGCAACTAACGAAATTTCATTTTTGAAGAGACCAAAATACCTATCAAAATCAAACAAAATGCTAATGCATGGAACAACTGCGGCATCTCACCCAATACAAGAGCAGACATAACAGCCGCAAATAACGGCGTTAAATTTGAGAAAAATGAGGCAATAGCTGGTCCGGCTTCTTGCACCCCTAAACCCCAGCATCTATAAGCGATGATCGATGGTCCAATGGCGATATAAAGCAAAACGATCCAAACCCAACCAGAAAATTCGAACTGGAAATTACCTGAGATAACTTCTATGCCAGAAAATGCTATAGAAGATATCAAGCCAAAAACAATCTGCCCCAATAAAAACTCTGACCAATGCCAAGTCTGCTCAGTACTAGAGCCTGGTCTAGTTAACATCCAACTATAAAAAGCCCAAATAATAGTGGCGAACAATATAAATAAATCTCCGGCAACCAAATGAATATTCAAAAGAGATGTTATATCACCACGAGATAACACCACCACCACACCTAATATAGAAATAAAAGCCCCCAATAACTGGCGTAATTGTGGATGCGTGTCATAAAAAACTGCTCCAATTAAAATCATCCAAATAGGCATCGATGCAGCGATTAGTGTCACATTGATGGGCGTGGAAGTCTGAAGAGATAAATACTGAAGCGTGTTATAGCCACCTACAGCAAATAATCCCAACAGTAGAAAACGTTTTTTTTGTTGCCATAGCGGACTATGTTTCTTTAGGATGCGCCAACCTAATGGCAGAAGTACTAGGGCAGCAACCACCCAACGAAAAAAATTTAGAGTAATTGGGGATAAAGTACCCACCAGCATCCGCCCTAAGACAGCATTACTTGCCCACAATAAAGGAGACAAGCTCATTAGAAAAAGTATACGGGGAGACAAATGGGTCATTTACACAGGCCAATATATTGGTAGAAGGTTTCATCATAATGCCTAGCCATCTAATTTGCTTAATGGCTAAGTCATCCGCTATCCTTACATAAACCAGTTCCAAAGGAAAATATGTCAGTTGACGAACGCATCACCAATCTCGAAATAAAACTTAGCTTTAATGAGGATTTAATTGAGGAACTTAATCAGACTGTTTATAAACAAATGCAGCAGATTGAGTTACTTTATAAGGAACTGAAAGCGCTGAAAATACAAATGGCTAACAGTATGCCGGCAGAAAATAGCGGAAGTCTTCGTGATGAAATACCTCCTCATTATTAATTCAGTAGCTAAATTTTCACTTCCAACGATCAGGAGTTATCTCAAGCGTTCCCTTATCACAACTCAGCATTAAGTGACCGTCTTGAATAGTGGCCTGAATTTGCATGGTCCTCTCTGCCCAAATCGCTAGTTGTTGAGAAATTTCAGCATCCACCCGATAGACAGATAGTTTATCCATGCGATTCACTTTATTCTGAATTCCCCGCCACCAAACGTCTGCGGCATGATGATAAGCATAGACTACAACTTTTTCTGATTTAGAGCAGGCTCTACTCAATGGTTTTTCTTCAGGTTGACCGACTTCCACCCAAAGTTTTGTTTGTCCAGTAAAGTCTCGCAACCAAACATCCGGCTCATCAGGATCCGATAAGCCGGCACCAAAAACAAGCTGACCATCCCCATTGCATAAATCATTTAAAAAATGTGCGTTAAATGCTAAAGCTAGTAAGCGCATCATCATGCGTTCATCTGTTTCGCTAGGATGACGTGCCAAAGTCAAACTATGATCAGCATAATAAGCATGATCAATATCAGCCACAGATAAATTGACTTTAAAAATAGTTGCCTTGGTAGCCATAAGTTATTTTTTACTTTTCTATCAGTATTTGCAGGAGTCTGCGAAAATAGCATTATGAAGCAAACAAATTACCAGGACGAAGATCCAGCATTTGAAAAACCGAGTAAATCGGAAATCAAACGTCGCCTAGAGGCTCGCCATAATTTAGCAGCAGAAATCAGTCAATTAACAGCTGACAAATGGAAACAAATGCCTCTTCCTGAAGGTTTTCTAGAGGCATTAAATAAGACGCCTCAGGTTCGAAGCCATGGCGGTATTCGTCGCCATATTGCCTACCTAGGCAAACTCATGGGCGGTCTTGAAGAATCTGAAGTTCAAGCTATTAAGCAGGCATTTATGACGATTGTGGGCCCGAAAAAATCTGCTCGGATGAAGATTTAAGGTTATTCGCTTACTTCTTGGCAAAAATAAGCAGGAAAAGCCTAAACAGCCTAAAATCATGCTTGTGAATGCACCATTACCACCCTCCCTTATTCCCAATGCCCCATCACTAGACTCTTTCCCTAAATACTGGGCAGAGTGTTTTGGTACTGCCCCCTTCCTGCCCATGAGCAAGGAAGAAATGGAAAAACTTGGGTGGGATAGCTGTGACATCATTATTGTTACAGGTGATGCCTACGTGGACCACCCCAGCTTTGGCATGGCTATCATAGGGCGATTACTAGAATCTCAAGGGTTTAGGGTTGGCATCATTGCTCAACCAGACTGGCAATCAGCTGACCCTTTCAAAGTGCTTGGCAAACCGAACCTTTTCTTTGGTGTAGCAGCGGGCAATATGGACTCCATGATCAATCGCTACACAGCAGATCGAAAAGTTCGCAGTGATGATGCTTATACACCCGGCGGAAGCGGCGGCAAACGTCCCGACCGCTGCTCACTAGTTTATGCACAAAGATGCCGAGAAGCATATCCAGAAGTGCCAATCGTGATGGGGGGTATTGAAGCATCTCTTCGTCGTATTGCCCATTATGATTATTGGCAAGATAAAGTTCGCCGTTCTATTTTGATTGATGCAAAAGCTGATATCTTGCTGTATGGAAACGCTGAACGAGCTGTTATTGAAATTGCTAATCGACTAGCTAAAGGCGAAGAAATTGGCCATATTAATGATGTCAGAGGCACTGCGTTTGTTAGACGCAACCCGGCACCCGGCTTTACTGAAATTGACTCAAGCACGGTTGACACCCCAGGGACAATTGACGCACCCATCAACCCCTACTTAACTCCAGATGAGCAAGCACAAAACCAAGGTGTTAGCTGTAAAAAAACAGATGGCACATTAGATAATTCTATAGTTCAAGCTGTACAAATTATTCCTAGCCCTAAAAAACGACTAGATCGGGATACAACCGTGATTCGCCTGCCAAGTTATGAGGCAGTCAAGCGGGATCCAGTCTTATATGCCCACGCTAACCGCGTACTTCACCTCGAAACCAACCCTGGCAATGCAAGAGCACTGGTGCAACAGCATGGCGAAGGCGCATCTATTCGAGATGTTTGGTTAAATCCACCTGCTGTACCACTAACCACTCAAGAAATGGATCTGGTTTTCGATTTACCGTATGCTCGAGCTCCACACCCAGCCTATGGTGACGCCAAAATTCCCGCATGGGACATGATTCGTTTTTCAGTGAATATCATGCGTGGTTGCTTTGGTGGATGCACCTTCTGTTCGATTACTGAACATGAAGGCCGGATTATTCAGAATCGTTCATCGAATTCAATTATTAAAGAAATTGAAGATATCAGAGATAAAGTTCCAGGCTTTACTGGAATTATTTCTGATTTAGGCGGCCCCACTGCGAACATGTATCGCATTGCCTGTAAATCAAAAGAAATTGAAGCTCACTGCCGTAAACCTTCTTGTGTTTATCCAGATATTTGCCCAAATTTAAATACAGATCACACACCATTAATTCAACTCTATCGACGCGCCAGATCCTTACCAGGCGTCAAGAAAATATTAATAGGCTCAGGCCTTCGCTATGACTTAGCTGTTAAAGCACCTGCCTATATTAAAGAATTAGTTAGCCACCATGTCGGGGGCTATTTAAAAATAGCTCCGGAACATACCGAACAAGGTCCTTTATCAAAAATGATGAAGCCAGGCATGGGGGCTTACGATAAATTTAAAGAGTTATTTGATAAATACTCTAAAGAGGCTGGCAAAGAACAATACCTTATCCCTTACTTTATTGCAGCCCATCCAGGCACTAGTGATGAAGACATGATGCGCCTGGCTATTTGGTTGAAAAAAAATGGGTTCAGAGCCGATCAAGTTCAAACTTTTTATCCATCCCCAATGGCTACTGCAACAGCGATGTATCACAGCAATAAAAATCCACTTCGGAAAGTCACTAGAGATAGTGAAACAGTAGACATTGTGCGCGGCGAAAAACGTCGCCGCCTTCATAAAGCCTTTTTACGCTATCACGATGCTAATAACTGGCCGCTTTTACGTGAAGCATTAAAGAAGATGGGACGGGCTGATTTAATTGGCAACGGGAAACATCATTTAATCCCAAGCTATCAACCAACCACCGATGGGAACTATCAAAGTCCTCGTCGAAAAAATTCTTCTATTGGAAAAACAACTGCTGCCCCTGTAGCTCACAACCCTCGTGATTTTTCGGTTCCACAAAGGCCACAACGAGGAAAAGTATTAACCCAACACACTGGTTTACCGCCCCGAGCAGGTACCACTGGCAATACCAGAACCAGAACAAAACCTGGTCACAAAAAATAACCCTGCGTGGTTAATTACAGAATCAACTATCAAACAAAAGCTGCAAAATAAGCTCAGCAGGAATGCCATCAATCTTTACACGCTTAAGTCGACTGAGTTCACCGGCAATCAACTCAATAGATGAACGATTGATATGAAGTTGTTTAGACAACCATAGGACCAAGACATCATTAGCCTTCCCATCAACGGGCGGCGCAGCCAGTCTAATTTTTAGACGGCCATCATGCTCACCCTGCACTTCAGTCTTTTTAGCACCCGGCTGGCAGTACAAGGCCAGAATATAACTATTAGCTGAATCGGATGCCCTTAACCACACCGGTAAATTTAAATTCATAAGACTATTTGAGCACAAAGTTTTCATCAAGGGTAAGATAACCCCATGACAGCGCCCTATCTCTTATCTGCTACAGCTGCGATTAAAAAAATTCAGGCTAACCAACTAACTTCAGAAGCGCTTGTACGTTCATGCATAGAACGCATCGAAGAAAAAGAACCAATAACTCACGCTTGGGTATCCAGTAATTTTTCTGCTGCGATTGAAAGAGCCCGATATTTAGATCGGTCAGCTAACCTTGGTTTATTACATGGTATTCCGTTTGGAGCCAAAGATTTATTTGATACCCACGATTTTCCGACCACTTATGGATCAGCTATTTACGCTAATAACCGCCCCTCATCGGATGCCGTCCATATTGCACTCATGAGGCAAGCTGGTGGAGTTTTACTTGGGAAAACAGTGACCACTGAATTTGCAACATTCAAAGGTGGTCCAACAACTAATCCCGTCAACCCAACACATACGCCAGGTGGATCATCTAGCGGCTCAGCAGCAGCGGTTGCTGACATGATGATTCCCTTGGCAACAGGTAGTCAAACAGCGGGCTCAATTATTAGACCCGCATCATTCTGCGGAGTTATTGGCTACAAACCAACATTTGGAAAAATTAGTTTAGGTGGATCAAAAAGTTTATCGCCATCGCTAGACACATTGGGAAGTTTTAGCAGAACAGTTGAAGATGCTGCTTTATGCGTAGCAACAATGACAGGCGATTGGAATCTAGCATTTATCCAATCAATTAACATACCGATCAAGGCTGGCGTCTGTCTCACACCCGATGGTCATCTTGCCTCCAAAGAAACATTAGATGCCGTGCATCAAACTAGCATCTTAATGGGACAAATATTTAACACACAAACCAAAGCATACGACTTGCCAAATCTATTTAATGACATGTCTGATCGCCATGGTCGAATCATGTCATTTGAAGCCACCAAGAGCTTTTCTTTTGAACAAAACAACTTCTCCGAGCAATTAAGCCAACAACTCAAAGGCCTTATTAAACTAGGTAATGCAGTAACCTATGAAGATTACTTGGAAGATTTACGTATAACACGTCAAGCTCGTCATGAATTAGATCGAGTGTTTGATCAAGAATTAGATATTCTCATTACACCTAGTGCCATCAATGAAGCACCAAAAGGATTAACTCAAACAGGGGATCCTATTTTTTGTAGAATTTGGACGCTCATGGGACTACCCTGCATTACCTTGCCACTTTATTTGGGATCCAACAGTCTACCTATCGGCGTGCAACTCGTGGCAGGAAGAGGCCAGGATGCACTCCTGCTATCAGTTGCCCATAAACTGATGGCACATCACAAATAATTTCTCAATAGCGGAATTAATAAAGCCCCTAAAATTCCATGCAAACCCATGGCCAGGCTAGCATACGTGCCAGCTTCAGGGTGCACTGCAAAGGCTCTTGAAGTACCAATGCCATGAGCTGCCGTCCCCATTGCAAAACCTCGCTGCCACCATTGCCTCATCCCAAGCAGATTCAAAATAGTGCTACCCAGCATGGCACCTAAAATACCAGTCACAATGGCAAAAACAGCCGTTAATGTTGGGGATACACCCAATCTTTCAGCAATACCCATCGCAATCGGAGCCGTTACAGATTTAGGATATAAAGCACCGATAATTGCCGGATCTGCCCCTAATAAAGAAGCCACGCCCACAGCACTAACAATTGACACCACACCGCCACATAGCAATGCCGTAAGCAAAGGAATCAATCTAGACTTTAAAGAACTCATGCCTCGGTAAATTGGCACAGCTAAGGACACAGTTGCAGTACCTAATAAAAAATGTACGAACTGTGCTCCTTCAAAATAAGTTTCATAAGGCATATCAACTGCATATAAACTTACCGCTACCAAAACAACCGCAATGGCTACCGGATTAGCTAAAGGATACTTATCTGATTTTTGATAACACCAATGTCCAACTTGATAAGCAGTCAATGTAAGAATTAATGCAAATAATGGGCTACCTGATAAATAAACCCATATCTCAGCAATTTTTAAAGCATCAGGAGCCATTCGAGCCCCCCTTGGCCATAAAACGTAATATCACAGCGGTGACAGCAATGGTCGATATCACACTCACCAACAATGCGGCCATTACTGACCAAGCATGGACACGCAATTGAGGCAGGAAAAGTACCACGCCAACAGCTGCTGGAATAAACAACACTCCTAAATGTTGGCTAAATGCATCAGATACTAATGACAAGGAGTCATTCACGTGCCCCTTTATCAATAAAAACACCAACAAGAAAATTAGTCCTAAAACAGGACCTGGAATAACTGGTAAAAGGAAATGAGATACCAGCTCACCAAGTCCTTGCCACAATAATATTTGAACTAATCCTAAAATCATGACAAGACCTATCTATGAAATTTCCACTAAATTTTCTTTAAAGAAATTTTTTTTCACCACATAATTCTCTGCGCTAGTTTTTAGAGCTGCAATCGCTTCTGGGGTTAACTCTTTAACCACTTTAGCAGGAGAACCTAGGATCAGCGAATTATCTGGAAATACTTTGCCCTCCGTCACTACCGAACCGGCACCAACTAAACAGTTCCTACCAATTACTGCACGATTAAGCACGACAGCCTGAATACCAATCAGAGAACCTTCACCAATAATGCAACCATGCAACATAGCCTGATGACCCACCGTTACACCTTCAGCTAAAGTTAATGGGCACCCAATATCAGTATGCATAATGGTCCCCTCTTGAACATTACTGCCTTTGCCAATAGTGATAGGTTCGTTATCACCACGAATTACCACGCCGGGCCATACGCTAACATCCTCACTAACTATTACATCACCTATCAAAGTTGCTTCCTTAGCGACATACGCACTAGGATGAATGGTGGGTTTTTTATCTTTTAATTGGTATATGGCCATAGCGACTTTCAAAATAGTTTGTTATTGATGTGGTTTCCAACGGATAGAATAAGAGGCAATTAATACTTCAACCAACAATGAAACTAAAGCAAAAATAAAAGATCCAATACCAGCCACGAAGGTATAAAGGACAAATGCTGATACCATTAATTTACCGCTAGATGTTTCCGCAAAAAATAACTCTAAAACGGTTAGGCCAATCATTAAAGCGCAGAGAACCAAAAAAATCATAGCTACATTAATAAATCTTCCGCGTTTAGCAATATTTTTTAACTCTTGTTCATAAGCTGAGCGGATAGAGTCAGAAATTCCAACATATCCAAGCTCTTTATGAATAACACGAGCCCGATCAATCACCCTCGCTAATCGCTGTGTCATAGCACCTATCATGCCTGCAACTGCTGTTAATAAAAAAACGGGGGCAACAGCCAACTGAATACTTTCACTTAACGCGCTTGGATTCATAGATCATTAGCCTTTATTAATAGGTACCTGGATACAAAATATCTTTAGTTACATTTTGAATATCACGATGTCCCGTAAATGCCATAGTGACATCTAATTCGCGGTGAATAATCTCAAGACATTTAGTGACACCTAGTTCTCCCATAGCCCCTAGCCCATTAAGAAATGGCCGCCCTATCAAAGTCCCTTTAGCGCCCAAGGCCCACGCCTTTAAGACATCCTGTCCCGAGCGAATGCCGCCATCAACCCAAACCTCAATATCCTTACCAACAGCATCCACGATCCCTGGTAAAGCCTGAATACTCGAGACTGCACCATCTAGCTGACGACCGCCATGATTGGAAACAACTAAAGCGTCAGCGCCAGAATTAGCTGCTAAACGAGCATCACCTTCATCTAAGATGCCTTTAATAATTAGTTTGCCGCCCCATAACTTCTTGATCCACTCAACATCATCCCAACTCAAAGCTGGATCGAATTGCTCCGCCGTCCAAGAAGATAGAGAAGACATATCACCGACCCCCGTTGCATGACCAACAATATTTCTAAATGTGCGACGTGGCGTCATTGCCATATTCATGCACCAACGCGGTTTTGTCATCATATTAAGAATATTAGGAATCGTTAGCTTAGGTGGTGCTGTTAGACCATTTTTTATATCTTTATGGCGCTGACCTAAAATCTGCAGATCCAAAGTTAATACCAATGCAGAACACTTAGCTGCTTTAGCACGATCAATTAAGCGCTCAATAAAACCACGGTCTTTCATGACGTACAACTGAAACCAAAAAGGCTTGGTGGTTCTCTCAGCAACATCTTCAATTGAACAAATACTCATCGTTGATAAGCAAAATGGCACACCAAATTTTTCGGCAGCTTTAGCGGCAAGAATTTCACCATCTGCATGCTGCATACCAGTTAACCCAGTAGGAGCCAACCCAACGGGCATCGCCACATCTTGACCAACCATTTTGGTTTTGGTGGTGCGATTCTCCATATTCACAGCTACTTTTTGGCGAAATTTAATTTTTTGGTAATCCGTCTCATTTGAACGATAAGTCGACTCAGTCCAAGAACCAGAATCACAGTAGTCATAAAACATCTTAGGGGTACGTTTTTGATGTAGAACCCTTAAATCTTCAATATTAGTAATAATTGGCATTTATTCATCCCCCTGATCTTTATATTAATTGAACTGTACTCTGTAGTATCCTCAGAATCAGTCATTTTGAACATTATATGAATACCTGAATAAGCATGGCAAAACCTTTAACTTTAGAAAAAATATTATTTAGCCAAGGATTTGGCACGCGACGTTACTGTAGTGACCTGGTTTACGCTGACTTAGTGAAAGTAAATGGTGTTTTAGCTGATGATCCAGAAGAAAAAATCTTCACAGAAAACCTCCAATTGGAGGTTGATGGAGAAGATTGGGAATACCATGAAAAAGCTTATATAGCCTTTCACAAGCCAGTTGGTTATGAGTGCTCCCATAAAACCAGCCACCATCCAAGTGTTTATGGCTTATTACCCCAAGCTCTGATTGAACGGGGTATTCAATGTGTGGGCCGCTTAGACTGGGACACCACAGGCCTCCTATTACTATCAGATGATGGCCAGTTTATTCATAAAATGACCAGCCCTAAAAAGAACATTGGCAAAGTTTATGAAATCACAACAGCCGACCCCATCACTCAAAAACAAATTGATCATTTAATGAATGGGGTGGTATTGGATGATGACCCTAAACCATGTTTTGCCAAAGCATGCTCTCAAAAAGATACTCAATTGTTAGCGATGACAATTGTTGAAGGTCGCTACCATCAAGTTAAAAGAATGCTAGCAGCTGTTGGCAACCATGTAGCAGGCCTTCATCGATCAACCATTGGTGCTTATGTTATGCCAAATGATTTAGCAGAAGGACAATGGCGCTGGTTATACCCCAAAGACATACAAGAACTTGGGAAAAATGTTGATGCTGCCTAAATTAAGGGACTATAGACTAGCTACTTCACCAGATCTAAGACTGCGTTGAATGCCGGGTGATCAGAAGACTGAATCCATTCAAAGATAACCATCTCGGTGGTTACTAGCTCAGCACCATTACTTGCTAAACGATCAAAAGCAGCATCGCGATTAACCTCAGTTCTTGAGCTGCAAGCATCTGTCACAACCCAAACATCAAACTCTTCATCGATTAGACCTAAAGCAGTTTGCAACAAACAAACATGAGCCTCACACCCAGCCACAATGATGGTATTTCTTTCAACTTGAGATTCTGCCTGACGTTGCAAGTGTTTTGGGAGGCTACGAGCATTACCCCCCTGCGACTTCACTGGTGACCTCAACCATTCTCCCAAACCATCTTCACAGGCCCCAAAATAAGTCTTTGGAAGTGTTTTTTGGCAATACGCCTTTACCTCTGAAATATTCTCGCCCAATTTCTCAGGATGCTGTTCTGTGCCAAAGATAGGCAACTTGAGCATGTTAGCCACCTTTGCGAGCTTGAGAGCATTAGCCAAGACTTGCTGACCCTCATGAATAACAGGCATTAATTTAGTTTGATAGTCAACTAAGACTAACTGTGATTCATCAGCGTTTAGGAGTATGGACATCTTGAACTTTTTATATCTATGATTGAGGTCATCTATTTTCGTATAAAACAGACCACAAAGGGGGAATGATTCATATGCTGGCAATTCTAGTAATTACCCCAGTCATTTTTGCTATTCTTTATATTAATTCGATTAGCAAGACACTTCGTGCCATTGATCCAGGAATGCGTACCCAATCACCTGCCATGGCTTGGCTTCTTTTGGTGCCTGTATTTAATGTAATTTGGTTTTTCTTTTTAATTAAAGCTATCCAAGATGGATTTTCACGCATGCAAATAGCTGGTCGATTAAAGAAAGATGTTGATACGGGCTATAACGTAGGACTTGCTACTGGCATCTGCTGGGTTGCCACCTTTATTCCAAGATTAATGTTTTTAGCATTTATTCCATTATTTGTTTTTTCAGTACTTCACTGGCATAAATTACAACGTGCCAGGCAAGCTGTCATTTATTAATTACCAACACTGAATACTCAAAGCTTGAAATACAAAAAGGCTCCTTATCTTCATAAGGAGCCTTTTTTGATTAGAGCTAATACCTAAATTAAGCAGACACCTTATCAGCTACATCACTGAAATCTTTGATCTGATCAAAGTTCATGTATTTGTAGATATCAGCGCTACTCGCATTAATGACACCGATATCAGTCATGTACTCTTCTTTTGTTGGAATACGCCCCAACTTAGAACAGATAGAAGCCAACTCAGCAGATCCCAAGTAAACAAATGTATTCTTACCTAAACGATTAGGGAAGTTACGCGTAGAGGTAGACATGACTGTTGCACCCTCACGAACTTGCGCTTGGTTACCCATACAAAGAGAACAACCAGGCATCTCCATACGCGCACCAGCACTTCCCAATACACCGTAGTGGCCCTCTTCTGTTAACTGTTGAGCATCCATCTTAGTTGGAGGAGCTACCCACAACTTAACTGGAATATCACGCTTACCTTCCAATAGCTTAGATGCTGCACGGAAGTGTCCAATATTAGTCATGCAAGATCCAATGAATACTTCATCAATCTTAGCACCGGCAACTTCTGTCAAAGTCTTTACATCATCAGGGTCATTAGGACAAGCTACGATAGGCTCATGAACATCTGCCAAATCAATTTCAATGACCGCAGCATATTCTGCATCAGCATCGCCTTTTAACAACTCAGGCTTAGCTAACCATGCTTCCATCGCTTTAATACGACGACCTAAAGTACGAGCATCAGAATAACCAGTTGCAATCATCCATTTCATCAATGTAATGTTGCTGTTCATGTACTCAATAATTGGTTCTTTATTTAAATGAACCGTACAACCAGCAGCCGAACGCTCAGCAGAAGCATCAGACAACTCAAATGCTTGTTCTACTTTAAGATCAGGCAATCCTTCAATTTCAAGAATGCGGCCAGAGAAAATATTTTTCTTACCTTTTTTCTCAACCGTTAATAACCCCTGCTTGATTGCATATAAAGGAATTGCATTCACCAAATCACGCAGAGTAACGCCAGGCTGCATCTTGCCCTTAAATCGAACCAATACAGACTCAGGCATATCAAGAGGCATCACACCAGTTGCAGCAGCAAAAGCCACCAAACCAGAACCAGCAGGGAAAGAAATTCCAATTGGGAAACGTGTATGTGAATCGCCACCTGTACCGACCGTATCAGGCAACAATAAACGGTTTAACCATGAGTGAATGACGCCGTCACCTGGACGCAAAGCAACACCTCCTCGCGTACTAATAAAATCTGGCAACTCATGATGCATTTTCACATCCACTGGCTTTGGATAAGCAGCTGTGTGACAGAACGACTGCATCACCATATCAGATGAAAAGCCTAAGCAAGCTAAATCTTTTAACTCATCACGAGTCATTGGGCCTGTTGTATCTTGTGAACCTACAGTGGTCATCTTAGGCTCGCAGTATGTGCCTGGACGAACACCCTTACCTTCAGGTAAGCCACATGCACGCCCCACCATCTTCTGTGCCAAAGAGAAACCTTTACCAGAGTCAACTGGATTAGTTGGCAATCGGAACAATGTAGAAACTGGCAATCCTAAAGCTTCACGAGCCTTTGTAGTTAAACCACGGCCGATAATCAATGGAATACGGCCACCAGCACGCACCTCATCGAACAATACGTCTGACTTAACCTTAAATTCAGCAATTACTTTGCCATCCTTCAAAGCCTTACCTTCATAAGGACGCAACTCAACTACATCGCCCATATTCATATTATTGACATCCAACTCAATCGGCAATGCGCCGGCATCTTCCATTGTGTTGTAGAAAATAGGGGCAATTTTGCTACCCAAACAAACACCGCCAAAGCGTTTATTAGGCACATAAGGAATATCTTCCCCTGTAAACCACAACACTGAGTTAGTAGCTGACTTACGAGAAGATCCTGTACCCACAACATCACCAACATAAGCAACTAAGTTACCTTTTGCTTGCAAAGCCTCCAATTGCTTAATTGGGCCAACTTTACCTGGCTCTTGCGGCTCAATACCATCACGAGGATTCTTTAGCATAGCTAATGCATGCAAAGGAATGTCTGGGCGGCTCCAAGCATCAGGTGCTGGAGATAAATCATCCGTATTGGTTTCACCTGTAACCTTAAACACAGTCAGTGTCATGCTTTGCGGCACTTCTGGGCGGCTTGTAAACCACTCAGCATCAGCCCAACTTTGCAATACTGCCTTTGCATTTGCGTTGCCTTTATCCGCCTTTTCCTTTACATCATGAAACTGGTCGAACATTAATAATGTCTTTTTCAAACCATCAGCTGCAATTGTTCCAATTTCAGCATCATCCAACAAATCAATGAGAGGAGAAATGTTGTAACCACCCAGCATCGTACCTAGCAATTGGGTTGCTGTTTCACGCGAAAGTAATGGTGTTTTTTCTTTGCCAAAAGCAACAGCTGCTAAATAAGAGGCTTTTACTTTAGCGGCATCATCCACGCCAGCAGGCACACGATAAGTAATCAACTCGATTAATGTTGACTCTTCACCTTTAGGTGGATTTTTTAATAATTCAATCAACTCGCTAGTCTGTTGTGCCGACAATGGTAGCGGTGGAATACCTAGTGCCGCGCGTTCTGCGACATGGTCACGATAGGCTTTCAACATAGTCTTTCCTCTCTATTTAGACAATTATATAAACCGATATGTTAAGACTTATATCTTATATAAGACTTACCTAACTGGCAAGCTTTGAACATAAACAACATCTGGAAAAATATCTTAATATGATTCCATCAACCTGACAAATACATGGAAAAAACATCATTTAAATCAATCATGTAAAGTATGCACTTATGAAAAAAACTGATTTATATAAAAATGCAGGCTTAGCAGTAGCCAATCAAATGAAAAATTCTGTTCCGAAACAAGGTGTTAAGACTAAAAAAGAAGCCAAATCTGCTAATAAAGTGAGCCCACTTCTAGCATCTTTGCTGAAAAATCCTAAGTAATCATTCGATATTTTCTTGAGTTAGCACTCAAATTAAGAGCTTGTCTTTAATCTCAGCGGGCCATGAAGTTGCTTTTTGTGCTTTAAAGTCTACCCAGACCATCGTAGCCCCACCCGCAGCATAGATTGTCTCAGGATCAGTGGTTAATGACATGACGTTAAAAGTATCGACCCCAACCCTAGTAGGATTGGCAATATAGGTCTTAATAATCAAGTGCGCAGGATAAGTAATTTGCTTCATAAAATTACAAAAGGCATTCACAAGCACAACACCTTGACCATCTTGATAGATATTTAATTGATGGCTGTCCAACCAATTAATCCGAGCCTGCTCAATATATCTGAAATAAACTGCATTATTGACATGTCCTAAAGCATCCATATCACCCCAACGAATTGGGATGATGGACTCATGAACAAACTTTTTCTCTAGAGGAATTTCAATACGCATATCAAATTTATTTAAGGGGTTTGTTTATCAATCTTGAACCATGCTGCATACATTGCAGGCAAGGACAACAAAGTCAATGCAGTTGCAACAATCAAACCACCCATAATTGCAACAGCCATAGGCCCCCAGAACACACTCCTAGATAAGGGAATCATCGCTAGGACAGCCGCTGCTGCCGTTAAGATAATCGGCCGGTAACGGCTAACACAAGCATTAATAATGGCCTGGCGGGCCGCAACTCCAGCCGCTCTTCCTTGCTCAATCTGATCAATCAAAATAACTGAATTCCTCATAATCATGCCAAGTAATGCAATGAAACCTAACAGCGCTACAAAACCGAATGGTCTATTAAACAATAGCAAAGATAAAGCTACGCCACAAATACCTAATGGACCAGTAAGTAATACTAAAAATGCTCTAGATGTACTCTTTAGTTGAATGACTAATAACGTAAAGGTAATAAAAAGCATGATGGGCATACCAGCCATAATGGACATTTGACCTTTACCACTCTCCTCAACTGCTCCGCCCATATCAATCCTGTAACCCGGCGGTAATTTCTTAATCACGGGCTGAAACTCTTTTAACAAAGCTGCCGCAGCAGTTGGCCCCTGGATACCCGGATTTACATCAGACTGAACTGTTAAAGCATACTCACGATTTTCACGCCAGATTGTTGCCGGCTCCCAAACCACTTTAACCTGTGCAATACGGCCCAATGGCACTGGCGTACCTGTCACAGTTGCTAGCATCGTATCGTTAATATCAGCAATTTGATCACGCTCATGACGAGGCAAACGCAACACGATAGGCAACAAGCGATCAGACTCCCGATACTGCCCAATCGTGACACCACCGAAATGACTAGATAACGTTTGCGCAATGACTTGCGGAGGCACACCTAACTCACGAGCTTTTGCTGTATCAACCTCTATTTTTGCTACCGGATGATTTTCATTCCAGTTGTCATTTACACCATTTAATAGCGGTGATCGACGCATGATTTCTTTTAATTCAACAGCTACGCTTTTCAAAATAGCTGAGTCGCTGCCAACAATTCTAAATTGAACCGGATATGCTACAGGCGGGCCATTAGGTAGCAACTTTGTTCGAATACGCGCACCTGGAGCAGCAGCTTCCATTTGAGCTGGCAACTCCTTTACCAAACGATTACGCTCAGATGGTTGAGCAATGATAATCGCCTGAGCTACGCTAGTTCTTGGAAAAATTACATCTAAAGGCATAAAGAATCTAGGCGCGCCATTACCAATCCACAACGTAACGGACTCAACACCTGTCTGCTTCAGAATAACCGACTCAATACTTTTAGCCGCCTCTTCAGTCGACTCGAAGCTTGAACCCTCAGCCATGTAAATATCAATCAAAATTTCAGGGCGAGAGGAGTCCGGGAAAAACTGTTGTTGCACCTGCCCCATACCCACGATTCCAACAAAAAAACTGGCAATCGTTGCAATAATGGTTTTTTTTCGATTATCAATACACCAAGCTACAACGGTTTTAAATCGTGCATAAAACGGTGTGTCAAAGTGTTCATGCTGCGCACCTTCCTGAGTTGCATGAGCAGGTTTTTTTAATAATTTATAGCCCAAATAAGGTACAAACAGCACAGAAACAAACCATGAAATAACTAAAGCTGCCGCTGTAACTGCAAAAATCGCAAAGGTGTATTCCCCAACAGATGACTTAGCAATACCCACAGGCAAGAAACCTACTGCTGTAATTAACGTTCCGGTCAACATCGGCATGGCAGTTAATTCATATGCTGCAGTAACAGCAGCTAGGCGATCAGCTCCCTCTTCAAGCTTTCTCACCATCATTTCTACCACGATGATGGCATCATCAACCAATAGACCCAGAGCAATAATGAGTGAGCCCAATGAAATTTTATGGAGTCCAACACCAGACAAATGCATCACCAAAAAAGTAACAGCCATGACCAAAGGAATACTAATAGCCACCACTAACCCAGGCCAAGGATCAATACGCCAAGGATTTTTATGTAAACCTAAGGCCAATAAACTAACCATCAAAACAATTATTAGAGCCTCTAATAAGGTTCTAAGAAATTCTTTAACAGAGCCACTTACGACCTTTGGCTGATTTTGTATCAACGATAAATCAACGCCAGAAGGTAAATCTTTCTCAATCAAATCAGTAGCTGCATCAAGTGCTTTGCCTAAGCGTACGATATCTCCGCCACGAGCCATAGAAACCCCTAAAGCCACCAACTCCTCACCTTGATAACGAACTTTACTTTGAGGAGGATCTACAGGGGCTCTCCTGACCTCGGCAATATCGCCTAAACGCAAGGAAGCCCCCGTTGGAGAGCGCAATGGCATCGCCTTTAAATCAGAAACGTTCTCAAAAGGGCCACCAACACGAATTGGCAAAGAAAAACTCTTAGACTCTAAATTTCCACCACCTTCAATTGCATTTTGCTGATTCAACTGCTGAGCAACTGTAGCTGGAGTTAAACCATACTGAGCCATCCTCTTCCTAGACAGCTCAACATAGACTTGCTCATCTTGTAAGCCATAAATATCAACCTTACCAACATCTTTAACCTGAAGCAGTCGCTGCCGAACATAGACAGTAAAATCTCTTATCTCAGCAGGCGTGTAACCCTTTGCAGACATAGCATAAATAACACCATAAGTATCACCAAAGTCGTCATTAAAAAATGGGCCTTGTACACCTACAGGTAAAACATTCTTTGCATCATTAACTTTTTTTCGAACCGTGTAAAAAATATTAGCCACATCCTTAGGAGGACTGGTATCTTTTACTTGAAGAATAATTGTTGTTTCACCTGGGTGAGAGAAACTTCTAATTTTGTCCGCATAAGGAACTTCTTGAAGGATTTTTTCAATTTTATCTGCAACCTGGTCAGACATTTGATTTGCTGTAGCGCCTGGCCACATTGCATGGATAACCATAACCCTAAATGTAAATGGTGGATCCTCATCTTGCCCTAACTGAAAATAAGCCCCAATACCTAACACCATCAGAGCTATCATTAAATAACGGGTTAAAGATGCATTAACAATCGCCCAACGCGATAAATTGAATTTCCCAAAGCTCATTTAGTTCGCCTTATCTTTTAACGCAATGCGAACTTTTTGACCGGCATTTAATGCATGCCAACCGGTAGCAATTACTATGTCACCATTCACTAATCCTGATAACACTGGAACACTACTTTCATCAGCCTGCCCGAGCTTAAGCTGAACAACCTCTAAAACACCAATAGAGTCTGAACCGGAATCTAACTTCAATTTATAGACCGATACACCGTCACTATGTATCGCGGTTGTTGGTAGATATATCTGAGTTTGTGTAGCCTTCTTTTGCATCACTGGTTTGCTTGCCACTATCACTCTCGCAACGACATCCATTGCACTAATAGTTTGGCCTAGCTGTAGCTTAATATCACCCACAACACCCTGTTCTGGTGAACGCAATGTGACAAAACCCAACTGATCAAGGGATTGTTCATATTTGGCTTTAGCCCCCTCAATTACTGCAACTCGACGTTCAAACTCAGAAGCAGAAATAAAGTTTTTCTCTCTTAAATCGGAGTAACGTCTGAAATCACCTTCAGCTGACTGCAACTCTGCTTTAGCAGCACGGTAACTTGTTAACGCAGAAGACTCAGCCATCGACATGCTTGTTGGCATGACCCTAGCTAAAGCTTGCCCTGCTATAACCTTTTGACCTTTAGATACTGAAATTTCAAGGACTTTCCCTGAAGCATCGAACGTTAAAGCATCAGGGTTTTTTACTGAGGACGCTGTGATAGCAGCCTCACCCGTTTGCCCAGCAATAACGACTTTGACAAGGCGCGGCAAGGGGTCTTGACTGGACTTGTCGCCACAAGCAACCAAAGAAGTAATGATGAATAAAAATAAAGTTGTTTTAAATAATCTTTTGCTCATCGGGCTATTTTAGTCCAAGAACCCAATTCAAGGCGTAGCTCCGACATAAACTAAATACAACCTAAAGAATCACAACTAAGCGCCTATCAGCTTTACAAATATAGCCAATGCAACCAACACAGCCAACACTGCAAAACCTCGCTGAATAAGAGATTCGGATAGTTTTTTTACAAACTGCCGCCCTACTAGCAACCCGACAACCGCACCTACAGAAAATGGTACGGCAATCGACCAATTCATGGACCCATAAAAACTCGAAAACACAACGCCACCCAGTGAAACAATGCTTAAAACTCCCATAGAAGTGGCAATAATTGACTTCATTGGCAGATCAGTGAATTTTCGTAGGGCAGGCACAATGATGAAACCACCTCCGACACCCAATAGACCTGAGAAAAATCCAGCTAAAGCGCCAGAGAAAAACATTGCGCGCACACAAGGCATGCTCCAGTGCAATCTGCCGACTTGCTGATCCAAACGGCAAGGTGGCTGCTCATTTGGCTCATCTGTGTTCTGAAGTGATTTGCGCCACATGTTTTTTGCAACGAACAACAAAACAACGATAAAAATAATCACCAATGGCCAATTAGGCAACTGATGAGCCAACCACATTCCCACAGGTGAAAAAATAAGCCCAACGACTGCCATTAACAGCGCTGCTTTATAGCGTAAAACACCGGCCCTTAAGGCCAGAGCTGAACCAATCCATGACGAAATAGCAACTGCAATTAATCCAATAGGTGCGGCATTAGCCACATCTAAATGTAAGAAGATGCCCAAAAAGGGAACTGACAAAACAGCCCCGCCTGCCCCGGTTAAACCTAAGACAGCTCCAACCACTACCCCTAAAAAAGTGGTTAACAAATACGAATCAATCACTTGACCTGATTTGCAAGCAAGAAAAGATTGGTTGAACGAGCACCCGAGCGACAGAAAGCCAGGACAGGGCCAGGCATCGTTTCTAACAAGTTAGCCATTCTCTGAGCTTGTTCAGCAGTGATTTGCCCACTTACAACTGGCAAATAAGCATATTCCACACCAGCAGCCTGAGCAGCACTCGCAATTTCAGCGCTAGTTGGTTGATCAAAACCGCCTTCACCATCGGGGCGATTATTAATGATTGATTTATATCCTAAGCGAGCAATCTCACATACATCTTCGGGCCTAATCTGTCCCAAAGTACCAAATTGTTCATTATGACTTGCAACCTGCAACGACATGCCACACCCTCCCGAATAAAGTGACGATTGAATAGTACTCCCGGCAACTATTGGTTCACAAGGAACTGGCAAAGTTCTCCAATTCAAATATTTCATCCCAATAACAGTACCCACAACAAAACCAAATAATGCAATAAATGAGCCAAGTGCTAACGTAGAAACCCCTGACAAACCCTGCCCAATTGTGCAACCCAAAGCCGTTACACCACCGACCCCCATCAATACACCACCTAGAAGATGATTAATAGTATCTTCTGCATTACGGAAAGACTCCCAGCGAAATGTTCTAGTTACTATTGAGTACACAAAAGAACCTGTCAATAAACCCAAAACAGAAGCAATCGCTAATGTTAGCTTTTTGCTTGCATCGCTATACATCATCAGCCAATCAATCGTATAGGCATAAGGCGCGACATAAGTTAAGCTTTCCATTCGCCCACTATTGGTTGCCACAAATACTTCTTCAAGTGTATTAGGATCTTCAGCCACATACCCCAGCACACCAGAGATATACCAAATCATCATAATGGCCAGGCCTACCCCTACACCAGCTAATAAATTATCTAAAGTCCAAAAACTCTTCTTAATTAGGGCAAAAGAAATAAGTGCTCCACCTAGACCACACCCCATCATTAATTGCCAAAATAACTTAGATTCACCATACCAACCAGCCATTAAGCTAGGTAAATCTTGATTGGAGCCTAACTGAATAAATACTTGATCCACTGTGTTGGTACGCCACACACCAAAAACGCCTTTGATGGTCATATAAGCCGAGAGCGCAAGCGTCAAAAAAACTACCAAGGATTTAAGATTGCCTCCCCCCATTCGGATCAAGGTTTTGCTACCGCATCCAGAAGCCAAAACCATACCAAAACCAAATAAGGCCCCACCCATAGACCCAGATAACCAGTTAATCTTAGGAGACGTGTAAATACTTTTAGCAGTATCAATATAGCCTAACGCAGACATGCAGGCGACACCTATCATAGCCACACCCATAGCCATTAGCCATTGCCGCATCCTGGTCCACTCTCCCATCACAACAATATCTGTAATAGCCCCCATGGTGCAAAAACGACTTTTTTGCATCACGATGGCCAAGATAAAGGTAACTAGAAAGGTAGCCCATAGAACTTGATTGGCTATTTCAGAAATATTAATTTCAGTCATATTTTTTTAAAATGAGATTTTTTCCCATTTTAAGAGAAATTTCTAATTAAGCCTCCAAGGACTTCAAATTTTCTTGATCGCTAAAACGAGGGACCCACTCTGGCTTATAAATCACAAAAACAGCTAATAGCATTCCAGATATAGAATTTTCTGCAAAAGAAAGGATCACCAAAGTAATGAACCAGTCGACTATATCCATAGATAAGCCCATTTAAATACAGTCATGTCACAGATTGCATCTTCTGAGTGTAATTATGCGTACCCCGGATTATTCTTCACACCATCAATCTTAGGCACATTGAGAGGTTTCGCTTGAACAGTTTTAATATCCTTAAGATAAGTTGCCACCAAATCCCAAATAGGCTCTCCACCAGTTGCTTTAGCTTGCTCGGATACAGAAGCCCAACCTGCCACTTTATAGGTCTTGCTAGCGTTAATAAGCTCACCATGTAAGCGCATCTCAGAAATTCTCTTGCCAGCAGATGCTAACGGATTAATTCGATACTCGAGTCCACCAACACGGACCATATCCCCACCCTGTTGGTAATAAGGATCTGGATTAAAAAGATTATCAGCCACATCTTCTAAAACTGTCTTTAGCATCTCGCCACTCATCGGCGTAACCGTTGTCCATGGATAAGTAATAGCCGTTTGGTCCATGACATGCTCCATCGTAATAGCTTGGCCTGGAAGCAATGACGTGCCCCAACGGAAACCTGGAGAGAATGCGATAGGCGCATCTTTAACAGCCATCAAAGCATCTAAGATTAGTTGGTCAAAACTGCCATTGAAATTGCCACGACGATAAAGAGTACCTTCTGTCACAGCAAGCTGCTCAGCAAGCTTACTTTCATAGGGCGACCTAACTTTATCAATCAGCTTAGCCATTGCTGGATCCGCTGGCAACATATCAGAAAAAATAGGCATCAACTTATATCTAAAATCAACCACCTTAGCGCCATCAACCTTAAAATCCAGTACGCCTAAGAACTTGCTATTAGAGCCTGCATTAGTAACTAAAGTTACACCCCCAGCATTTTTCACCTGAATAGGCGTTGGCACGCCATCATGGGTATGACCGCCCATAATCGCATCAATCCCCGATACTCGAGATGCCATCTTTATATCCACATCCATACCGTTATGGGATAACACAACAACCACTTTGGCACCTTTAGCACGTACCTCATTCACCATTTTTTGCATATTCTCGTCTTGAATACCAAACGTCCAATTAGGTACTAGATGACGAGGGTTTGCAATCGGCGTATAGGGGAATGCTTGACCAATAATAGCCACCTTAACGCCATTCATTTCACGCATGACGTAGGGATCAAAAACAGCATCTCCAAAATCATTGGTTTTGATGTTCTGCGCTAAAAAAGAAATCTTGCCTTTGAAATCTTTCTCGATAATCTCTTTGACACGATCTTCGCCCAAAGTCATTTCCCAATGGGGTGTCATGATATCGACGCCTAAAGCCAGCGCAGCATCAACCATATCTTGGCCATTTGTCCAAAGAGCCGTACCAGAACCTTGCCAGGTATCTCCACCATCCAACAAAAGTGCCCCAGGTCTAGAGGCCTTCATTTTTTTAATCAGTGTTGCCATATGAGCAAAGCCACCAACTTTTCCATAAGTAGCAGCAGCTTGCTCAAAATTTAAATAGGTAAATGCATAAGCCTCTAGCGTATTCGGAGCAATCTTATTAGCCCTTAAGAACTGCTCACCAACTAAGTGTGGTGTCTTCCCAAATTGCGCACCAAAACCTAAGTTGACACTTGGCTCTCTAAAATAAATAGGCTTTAACTGCGCGTGGCAATCAGTAAAGTGTAAAAAATGGACGTTGCCAAAACGAGGTAAATCATAAAATTGATCTGCAGAGATTTTTGCTACTGCTTCTTGATCACTTAAAGCCAAACCTCCAGCGGATGCAACGGCTAAGACTTGAAGAAACTCTCGACGATTCATGGACACGGTATAACCTTTTTTAATTTAAAAAACCCCGCATTTGCGGGGCTCACTACTAAATAGTATTACTGATTAACGGGAGAGTTTGGATCCAATAACAAAGACATAATGTGACGAATCTGATCTTCAGTTAACAAATGCATATGCCCAAAACGAGGCATATTGCTGCAGGCGTTATAAGCCTTAGAGTTATAAATCTTGCCCCAGGTGTACTCTATAACCTCTTTACCATTGCCACGAATTTTTCCGTAATTCAATAAAGAAGGCCCAATAGATCCGTAAGAAATCTCTTTCTTATCAATTTGATGACAGTTATAGCACCCACCTCCTATTTCACTATCAGCCTTATCAGACCAAGTAACGCCACGTCCACTTTGGGCAATTTTTTCACCCTCTTTCCAACTACCAAAATAATTACCATTAGAGGGCAACTTAACCATCGCTAAATTTTGCTTCTCAATTTTTGCTCTCATCTTGGCATCACCCTTTCCAGAGAATGTTTCAGGAGTTGAGCAAAATTTTTGAGTTTCATCCTGATTTAAACGATCTAGGCTGGCAATACCCTTAGCTTGGAAACTAGCATTATGTGCGGCCTCAAACTTATCGGCCGCGACAACCATGCCACTGAATAACATCCCAGCAGATGCCATGATGACTGTGAATAATTGTTTTTTCATCATTTTTTCCTTAACGCTTTAAGCCTGGAGTAACCATCACACCACCTTTAGCATTCACCCCCATAAAAACCTGCAAGGCAATGGTGACATCTGAGGTGTAAATTGGTTCTGGAAAACGCTGTTGGCGATAACAATCATTTAAGCGACGCTGCATAGTCCAAAAATTTCCGCTAGAAACACGATATGCGGGCCAAGAGCTATACCCCATCTCAGCACCTTTTTGCGCTGTTAGATTAGGCAAATCCTGTAAACGAATCCGCTTGTCATCCTGTCCATGGCAAGTGGCACATGAAAAATCAAATGGTCCAGACTGGTAATAAAAAGCTCTCTTACCGATGGCATACATTTCTTTTTCTTTAGCATGCTTCATAGGCACATTAATTTTTACGCCCTTTGAATGAGTAACCACATACGCGACAACCGCCTCTACATCTTTACGCTTTCCTTTTTCAAAATCTAGCGCAATAATTTCTTTCGAGTCATAACCTTGAATATTCTGCATGCAAGTCAGAATTCTTGACTCAAGATCTTGTACTCGATTGGTATCTTTAAAATATCGCGGTAACTGTGCTGAAGCGCCATCAACGACACCTGGCCCTAAACCCAAATCACACTTCTCAAGAGAAGCATTTTTAGGTCCCATAGGCTGCTTCCACAACTCCTCGCCAGCCGCCTCATATAATTCTGCAGGATTGCCATCAGCAATCATTTCACGATACTTAGCAATTTCATCAGCAGTACTCTGCGCCTGCACCAAAGAAATACCAGTGATTAAAAATGTAGCTGCAAAAATCCATGCCTTGTGAAACTTTTTCATTTTTATCTCCAAAAATCTTCAACCCAGACTTCATCTAGGCGAAGATTTTTATGCAAAGAAGTACTCACTATTAACTGATTTTTGCTTCATCAGTACGCTTGTCACCTTTGTTGTCTACCCATGTTACTGAAACAACATCACCCTTGTTGCCGCCCTTGAATTTAAAATTCAAAAAAGGATCTTTAGAGATAGATGGGCCAAACATACTTTCAAAAATAGGTTTGCCTTGGCATGTCGCAGTAATTTTGGTGATGTGATGTGCTGGAATTACCTTTCCAGAAGCATCTTTACGCTGACCAGTCTCCATATCATGCTTCATCAAAATTTTTACATCTACAACACCACCACTTTCAGTAGCTCTAATACGCATCGGATCTGCCATTTTTATTCCTTTCGTTACTAATTCTTATCAAAGATTGAATATATATGTATTAACCACCACAGCCGCCAAGCGTAACCTTGACTTCTTTAACAGCGACAAACCATTTACCGCCTGATTTAACAGCAGCATAAACATTCGATGTCTGAGCCATCTTGACACGCGTCACTACCATAGGCTCCATACCCGGCATCAATGTAAATTGAGCAGATAATGCATTAGGGTTCTTTTCTACCAAAATTGCCATTTGCTCTACATTAGCCAATGTTGTAGAAACTCCAACAGGAACAACAGCGCCATTTTCTGCAATATCAGGTGCAGTTAAATTCACAGCAGATGATTTTTCAGATCCCGAACCACCTAAAAGCTTCAAAACCTCCTCAACAGATTTACTATCAAATGCAGCTTTATTCCACTCTGCAGCTTGAACATCTGTAATCAATCCCGTAGAAGCCATCAAACCGATTAAGGCTGACAACTTCAACATTTCACGACGCTTCATATTCATAAAAACTCCCTTTCGTAACAATCTATTTAATCTAGCAACCTAATAGGGTGACTATTTATTTACTGCCCAAAATCCAAGTGAGCATTTTATTAATATCTTCATCAGGCACATGGGCATGAGGAGGCATAGGTACAGACCCCCAAACGCCTGAACCACCCAATTTGACCTTTTTCTGCAACTTTGCCATGGCTTCAGACTGCCCCTTATATTTTGCAGCCACTTCAGAAATAGCTGGACCAATTAAACGAGAGGCTGGAGCATGACAGGTTGCACAATTATGTGCCTTGAATAACTCTTGAGGCAACTTTTCTTTTTTTTCTGCTGAAACCATCACAAAACCTGTTTTACCCGGTAAATTAGCTAATGGCGGCTGAGCCGTATCAGCGCCGCGATAAGGCCCCCACTGTCGATTTTGCTCTGCCAAATTACCATTATCATTTCTGACATGTGCGGGCAATGATGAACCAATCGTCAAATGAGAAATGCAGTTAGTCATGCATCTTACGTTGTTAACATCAGACTTACCTTTCACATTCCACAGACCTGGGAACTGAACCATGCCATTTCTATTTGGCATACGCTGCTGGACTTCTGCCATATTGTCATGGCTTAAGGTGAAATCTTGAGGGACAATTTCTGCCAAACTCAGCATATAAGCTAAAACGGCATACGTATCATCTACTGATAAAGTACGTGGTGCATTCCACGGCATCGCACGATAAATGAAATCCCACAATGTTGATACGGTAGCAACTTTCATGAAAGTTGTTCGATGAGGCTGTTTGTTATCACGTAGCGCAGCTACACGACCCGCTTTAATATCCTCTTCAGTAGTACCTCCAACAATTGGGGTATACACATCATTTAACTCTCCAAAAGTACCATGGCAAGTTGCACAGCGACTATCCCAAACCTCTTGTCCACGAAGTGTCGTGCCAGAGCCTTTTTTTAACCCCTTAAAGTCTGGTCGCACATCAATATCCCATGCAGCAACTTCTGCTGGAGTAGCATCACGACCAATGCCTGGAAATTTATCGGCCGCAAAGCCAAATACGTGGTAAGAGATGCCTAGCGCAAAGCAGGCAAACTTAAAATAATTAGCCAACCTGTACATTACTCAACTCCCCATTAGCATCTAATTTCCACGCTTGAATAGCGTTGTTGTGATGAATAGAACGAGACCCGCGCACAGCTCTTAACTGGGCAATCATAGGCTGTACATAACCTGTGTCATCGACGGCTCGAGACATCAAAATAGATGGTGAACCATCCCAAACCCAATCAATATTAAAACGTGTTAAACACTTACTTAGCACAGGATCCTCAAGACGAGCTCTGCGCCAGTTATTGCCGCCATCGACAGAGACATCGACAAATTTAATTTTTCCTCGGCCTGACCACGCCAAACCACTAATGTTATAAAAACCTTTATCAAGTAACTGTTGGCCGCCTGAAGGCGTTGTAATCACTGATTTACATTCTTGAATCGACGTATATTGACGTAAAGTGCCATCCGGCATCAAATCAACATACTGAGAGGTCTCATCTTTTGTTGCCCAAGGCTTATCCCCCACCTCCAAACGACGCAACCACTTAACCCAGCTAACACCTTGAATCCCAGGTACAACTAATCGTAGTGGGTAGCCATTTTCAGGACGCAACATTTCGCCATTCATAGCCCATGCAACAATCACATCATCTAAAGCATTTTCCATGGGGATGGTCCGATTTTCACCAGATCCATCACCACCCTCAGCCATCACATATCGACCTTTTTTAGTATCAGCACCACACAGATCCAATAGGGTTGACAATGGCACGCCCGTAAATTCACAACAAGACAACATACCGTGGGTATATTGAACAGTAGGGAACGCTGAATTACCCCACTCCACTGCTGTATTAGCGCCACACTCGATAAAGTGCATGCGAGAAACTGATGGCAAACGCAGCAAATCATCCATCGTAAAAACTTTTTCTTCTCGAACCATGCCATTAATCATCAAACGATGCAGAGCAGGATCAATATCTTGCCAACCTTGGTGATGACGCTCGTAATGGAGACCACTTGGCGTAATAATTCCAAAGAAGCCTTGAAGAGGTGCAAATGCTACAGAGGCCGCTGATACGCGTGACAATCCAGGTGCCTCACGACGTTGTAAATTAGCCTCATACTGAGAAGGCATACCATAAGGACGAGCCGCAACTGGCTGCCCTAAACTAACCCAAGGCTGAACCTCTAAAATAGCTGGATCCCCTTTGATCTCCGAAGCCACAGCTACAGCAGATGAGGCCATTCCCAAAGCAGCTAAAAAACTACTCCTCAAAAAGCCACGACGAGTTTCATCTAAACCATGTTGGCGAATGTCAGCCATTAACTCTGGGGCAACAAAATTTTCTGGGGCCAAACGCAGCCTGCCAAGCTTTGTATTTTTATAACTTGAATTTGTCATAGGTACTTACTCAAAAAATTCCCATTAAGTCGTTAAACACATTATCAATACTTATATATCGTTTGAGAATATGCTTATGACTGAAAGTTTTAATTTTTCGGGTAATTACTAGTAAATTTAGTTCATCAGCTAAGATATTCCACTAACTGTTTTAGTCAAACTAACTTCAGTTATTGTTTTTAACTAACCACTAATCAAGAAAAGAACATGAAGCATATGGCTGAATAGAGACCCTATTCCTGGCACATCTCAAATAACAAACATCACTCCATGGTTAGTCATCTCACCAGGGTATTTCAAGAACGCACTGCTTGACGACCTTGAATATAAGCACCAAAAAATATCCCAGCTAAGACCCATAACATTTTAAAGTTGCCCACCCCTAGTGCTGCAATGGCTGGTCCAGGACAGACACCACACACCCCCCAACCAATACCGAAAATAGCCGCTCCAATGATCAGCTTACGATCAAATAGAGCTAAACGCTTATCAAAAATTTTGCCTAGTATCGGCTTAGCCATTAATCGAGGTGCCAGCTGATAAAACACTAAGGTCACCAATACTGCACCACCCATAACCAACATCAAACCAAAATCTTTTAATGTTAGAAACCTCAAGACAACCTCAGGAATAATCATCCCTGAATAAGCCAAACCAAATCCAAATAAAGCACCACCAAGCAACATAAAAAATAATTCTTTGACCTTCATGTTAGCTTCCCAAAAAATAATTAACTAAATTAGCCGTAACAATAGCTGTGGACATAAAAATAAGAACCGCCCCTAAAGATGGCAACGACAAGGAAGATAAACCACAAATACCGTGACCAGATGTGCACCCGTTCGATAGGCGTGAACCATATCCAACTAAAATACCTCCCACCAACAATAAAACAGGATGCACAGCAGTATCGACATTAAATTCTGCGCCAAACAAAATTTTCCATAAAAAAGCCCCCGCCACCAAGCCAAGTGCACACCATAGACGCCAAGCTCTCGACTCTATAAAGCTATCCTGTTGAAAGTAAGGTTTTTTAGATAGCCACGACCAACTGCTCGTAAAAAAAGTACTCAGGCCAACGACGCGTCCAAACACCACAAACATCAAACCAACACCTAATCCAATCATCAGGCCACCAATCAGAAATGATGACCACCCCGTAGGGAAAAAACTATCTAACATCGATTAACCCTTATGAAATAAATCCTTATGCTCTGTATTGTATGCCCTAACAAAAAGGGCTTGGTATCACCAAGCCCTTTTCTATTTTGATAGATAGTTAATTATTGATTAATACCTACTGTTGGACGATTTTCCATAGTCCAAAGATAGAGTGATCCATCATATAACTTCACATCTTTCCAACCCATTAATTCAGACATCACAAACCAAGGACCAGATGCCAAGTGCCCTGTGTTGCAATACGAGATAGTTGGCTTGTGTGCAACATCAATATTTTTTGCAATTTTTTCGTATGTTGCTGAAGAGTAAAAGAACTTAACGCCACCTTTAGATGCTAAAAGTAATTCCGGCGCAAAATCTACTGCGTTAGCAATCTTGCCGTACGTCAACACATCAGGCTTTTTCACAAGTCCCAAATAGAATGCTGGCTGACGACCATCAACTAACTGAGTTTTTTTGGTTTCACTAGCTACTTTGACATCATCTGAGCTAGCAACTAATTCTTTATGATAAGCGGTCGCAACCCAGTTACCTGCCTCAGATTTAACAGGGCCCGTGACAACTTCCTGACCACTCAAAATCCAAGCACCTGTACCACCATCTAAAACTGCTACCTTATTAGATCCAAATACCTTTAACTCATAATACAGACGCAAAGCCTCATCCACATCAGTAACATCCAAGCCCATCGGTGCAATCACAATTGGCTTATCAGACTTCACACCTGCCGATTGCATGAGTTTTTCAAAATCTGCTTTTTCAGGAATCAGATTTTTAACTTTCTTACCATTCAACTCACGTTCTGCTCGAACATTTTTGAATGGCACTACTAGAGAGTTAGGCATCTGACCACCCACTGAAATAACTGTTTTAGCGCCAGTTTTTTTATCAACTTCAATTTCAGGCTTCTGTTTAAAGCTATCCATATCAGAACGCACTTCAATCACCTGTACATCAGAACGATTTTTAAGCAACCAATCTACTGAAACAACTGGGCCTGGCAAGTCAACTGCCAAAGCACTTAAAGAGAATAGTGCTGAAGCAGCACCTACCCATAGATATTTTTTCATTTTAATTTCCTTTTAAAAATAATTTACTTCGCACCATCAACTGCTTCTTGAGCAGTAACTGGACCGGTTGCAGACTTCTTCTCCATCCACGTACCCAACCAGAAAATGCCAATTGCCATAACAACCATCAGAGCATTAATTACTAAGTTTGAGATGCCTAATGCATCCGATAAAGTATCTCCCTTGGCATATTCACCAGCGCTGGTTAATGACTCAATAGATGAAAAAGCTCCTGCAAAAATAAAAGTTCCAATAAGAAGCCCTATTAAAAAAACAATCGCATCTAGTCTTCCTGAGACAAAACCGACTATGGAAGTTCCTGGGCAATAACCACCAATCGCGAATCCAGCTCCCACCAAGGCACCACCCAATCCTGCAGCAATCATGAACGCTGGTGGAATAAAGATGTTATCCATATCAACCAAGCCAAATTGGCCTAGTACCATGAGACCTACGGAGGTAAAGACAATGGCTGTAAACATGACTTTAAAAACAGACCAATCTGTCAATTTAAATTGGGCTGTTAATTTACAAGGACTACCAAATCCAGCATTTTCCAACACATAGCCAAAACCAAAGCCTAATAGCAAACCACTCAAAATTGTCATCATGTTAGACCCCTCTCACAATACGACTAACAATTAAACCTGTTATGAAGAAAGTAATTAAGAAACAAAATCCAGCAATACTCAGTGTAGCGGCACCCGATAAGCCCAAGCCACTGGTACAACCTGCAGAAATACGAGCCCCAAAACCAGCAAGTAATCCACCAGCTAAAGCAGTCATAAGGCGCTTCGAAGATCCAATCGATTTCTGTCCATCCAATTGCACTCTAAAACGACCCGCTATCAAAGCAGAAACAAATCCGCCCAAAGCAACACCGAGTACTTGCCACGTAATCCAGGAATTCAGAACTGAGCTACCCTCACTAGCCATATCCCCCAAATAAGAGTTATTGGCCATGAGATGGGGTGCCACCTCTCCCCCTAGCCAAGCACTAAAACGAGTTGTAAAACCAGTTGCACCCAAACCGTGACCAGTAAAAACAAAGGTAGCTAGCAACACAACACCCAATGCAAGACCAGCTACTAATGGATGCCAAAATGGTTTAACTGAACAAGCACTATTTTGAGTTGTCATATTTTTAAAGACTCCTAATCAATTAAAACTTATAGCTATAACCAAAACCAAGTTGGTCTTCGTGCATCTTGATACTGATGGCCTGACCATTCATACCAGAAGCCGATACTGAATTATTAAAAGCATGCATCAATGAAAAATGGAATTCATTCGATTTATCCATCCTATACGTCGCACCTAAGGTTGCGTGATCAGTAATTACAGCTGGAGCGATGATGTTGAACTGGACGTTAGCTGCACTCACTGGATTATTATTTTTGCTGTAACCAGCTCTCCAAGTCCATGTAGTTGAGTAATCATATTGAAGACCAAACTTATACACGTTGGTATTTGCCCAACCAAAAGCAGCTCCACTTGCAGCTCCTAATAAACCTGCTCCCTGAGGCAACATTAAATTACTCTGAGGATTACCCAATGCTGGAACACCTGCATAGTTAATTCTTTGGTAATCCAAGGCCAAAGTCATCTTCTCAATCGGTTTAAATGCTAAACCTAATGTGTAGTTTTCCGGAATATCGAACGACCCACTACCAGCAAATAAACCTTTGTACTTTTCAAACTTACTCATTGAAATCTTTGGTGAATAAGAAGCTCCAACCGTCCATTGACTATTTAATTTACCTAAATAACCTAATCGAACGCCTAGGCCTATGGAATTTTCTTTACCGTTATCACTTAGCGCTGCGCCCGCAACGGAGTAACCTGCAAAATTGCCAATACCATAAGCCTTAAATTGTTGATAAGCCATCAATACAGAGATACCCACTGACTGATTATCAGTTGGCTTGATAGCAAAGGTTGGTGCTAATACCGCCTGCATCAAGTCCCCACCCAATTTACCTTGACCAAAACCAAAACCGGCGCCATTTTGAGTTGCGTTTGATGATGCTGGATATTCCGTATTCATACCACCATTGGCATAAAAGGTAACACCCACAGATTTATTAGAATCAATCATACGGTTGTAACCAAATGATGGAATCACAAAAAATTCATTATTGCTTCTAACTTCACCATGAGTATCAAATGGCGCACCAGTTCCAGCCCCACCAGAACTAGAAGCACTTCTAACTGGTTTAAATAAATCAGCTTCGATATCAAAACGATTGCCTACAAAAACCATTGCCGCCGGATTATTAGCACCACCAAAAGAATCTTCTATCATCGCCGTCGAGGCACCTGCCATGCCACCTGCAGCAGAACCTTTTGCTAAAGGAAAGAAACCTGAAGTAGCGTGGGCTGTTGAAGCTCCAACGAGTACAAAGGCAACCGCACATGCTTTAACCAATTTATTTTTCTTCATGATATTCCCCATGTATTTAATGTATTACTCACACATTATGTTTCTATTAAGTAATTAGTAATCAGTGCATTCCCTAGATTTTTGAACAAATTGTAAATAAATTCAAATAGTTAGGAAATAAATCTAACTGTATCAATTATAGTTATTTACTAAATATCAAGCAGATTGACCAAGCACAACATTCACAGACACAATAAGAGACACTTGAACTAACTGAATAAGGCTCTGATATGTTGTTGATGCGCAGAAATACATTAAAGCTCTTGGCTGGCGGAGCCGCCATAACACTCCTCCCTGATGCCATGGAGTTTGCAAAAGCTGCCGAAGACTTTATTAAAGGGCCACCCGTTAAAGATCATCCTAGCAAACAATTAAGTCAGCATGTTTGGGTAATTCACTCTCCCGACGGCTTTCCCACCGCCATTAATCAAGGAATGATGGCAAACATCACATTTGTAGTTACTTCAAAAGGTGTTGTGATATTGGACTCAGGCGCATCTGTACAGATTGGTGAAATGGCAATACGCATGATTAAGAAAGTCACCAATCAACCTGTGATTGCCATCTTCAACTCCCACTATCACGGCGATCATTTTTTAGGCAACCAAGCATTCATTGAAGCCTATGGAAAAAATATACCCATTTATGCACATGCCTATACCCTCGAAAAAATTAAAGGAATAGAGGGTGATACTTGGCGTAACCTCATGGAACGCTGGACTAATCAGGCTAGCGCTGGAACAATCGTAACCCCACCCACTCACACTGTTCAGCATGGCGATATATTTGACTACGGCAACATCAAACTAAAAGTACATCATTACGGACAGGCTCATACCTATGGGGATATTTGTATAGAGGTTCTTGAAGATCATGTAACGCACGTCGGTGATATAGCAATGGATAACAGAATAGCCAATATGGATGATGGTTCATACCTTGGAACATTCAAAACATTTAAAGCCCTGGAAATATCTAGCAGTAAAAATCAGCTCTGGGTTCCTGCACACGGAAAACCAAATCAATATTTACTCAAGGAATATGGGGAGTTTTTCGCGGGCATTTATGAAAGCTGCCTGAAGGCAGTTCAAGAAGGAAAGGACCCCTCAAGTGCAAAGGCAATTGTTTTAAAAGACCCGCGCGTTTCTAAGCATGCTAAAACCATGCTCGGATTCGAAGCAAATATTGGGAAGTATTCAAGCATTGCTTATCTAGAAGCAGAAAAGGAAGCCTTTTAAGCTTCCTTTTTTGTTAAGTGAATTGAAGTATAGATACTCAATTAACTCATTAAGCCTGGTAAAAGATCATTCTTAATATCTTCAATATTTTCAAGGCCCACTGCAATACGTACTAAGCCATCAGTGATTCCTGCTGTCAATCTTGCCTCCTCAGACACCCTAACATGAGTCGTTGTAGCGGGATGTGTGATTGTTGTTCTCGTATCACCTAAGTTGGCAGTAATCGACAATAACTTCGTGCTATTAATTAATTTCCAAGCAGCCTCTTTACCGCCCTTGAGTGTGAATGACAAAATAGCGCCGCCCTTTTTTTGCTGACGACAAGCTATCTCATACTGAGGATGAGATTTCAACCCTGGGTGATACACACGCTCAACAGTTGGATACGTCTCTAACCATTGCGCCAAACTCAGAGCTGAGTCACTTTGCTTCTCAAGACGAAGACTTAAAGTTTCCAGCCCCTTAAGAATCACCCACGCATTAAAAGCTGACAAGGTTGGACCTGCTGTTCTCACATATGGAAACACCTTGCCCATCACAAAATCATTGCTTCCAACAATAGCACCGCCTAATACGCGCCCTTGCCCATCCAAATATTTCGTTGCGGAATGAATCACAACATCCGCACCCAAGGATAAAGGCTGTTGTAAAGCAGGGGTACAAAAGCAGTTATCCACTACATATAAAGCATTAGCTGCCCGTGCAATTTTTGCAATGGCAGCAATATCAGCAACTTCAGTCAATGGATTTGACGGTGTTTCCAGAAAAAATAGTTTGGTGTTAGGTTTTACTGCTTTTTGCCATGCTGCTACATCAGACATATCAACATAGGTCGTTTCAATACCAAACTTACCCAAAATAACACTGAACAACTGGATGGTTGCACCAAAGACAGATCGAGAGCAAACCACATGATCACCCGCCTGAAGGTGCGCCATAGCTACAGTCATAATCGCTGACATACCTGAAGAAGTCGCTACACAAGCTTCCCCGCCCTCAAGTGCTGCCAAACGATCTTGAAACATGGCGACCGTAGGATTGGTGAAACGCGAATAAATAAATCCTTTTTCAGCATTTGCAAATCCTTCAGCGGCAGCTTCTGCCGTGTCAAAACAAAAACTCGAAGTCAGAAACATGGCTTCAGCATGTTCATTAAATTCTGTGCGTCGCACCCCAGCCCTCACACCCAAGGTGTCGACATGGAGATTGGTTAGATCAAGCGGGTCTCTTTTTTTATGACTCATACTGGAATATTACTCTTGTGAAGCCAAATGCAAGTGCAACTGGGAACGCGCTAAATCTGAGCCTTCTTCAGTTTGACGATCAGCCAATGCTTTCGGCGTTGTCCGAGCAGCCTCTAGGGCATCCAAGTAAGAGTCAGTAATATCGCCCGTGATGTATTTACCATCGAAGCAAGAAGCATCAAAATTCTTAATCGCGGGATTAATATCCTGAATAGCACGCTTCAAATCTTCAACATCTTGGTAAATTAATTCATCAGCACCAATCATCTTCGTAATCTCGTCATTGGTTCGACCATAAGCCACCAACTCACTTCGTGTTGGCATATCAATACCATACACATTAGGGTAACGCACAGGAGGCGCAGCTGATGCAAAAATTACTTTTTTCGCACCAGCATCACGTGCCATCTGAACAATTTCATAGGATGTGGTGCCACGAACAATTGAATCATCCACAATCAATACGTTTTTATCTTGAAACTCTAAGCGCATCGCATTTAACTTCTGACGTACAGATTTCTTACGCATTGCCTGACCTGGCATGATAAAAGTACGGCCCACATAACGGTTCTTAAAAAAACCTTCGCGATAAGGAACACCTAATAACTTAGCAACCTGCATGGCGGCTGGTCGACTTGAATCAGGGATAGGCATGACCACATCGATTTGAGAAACATCAGTTTCTTTAGCTATCTTCTTAGCCAAATAGTTACCCATCAGCAGGCGCACGTCGTAAACAGTGACGCCGTCAATACATGAATCAGGGCGAGCCAAATATACATACTCAAAAATACAAGGGCTCAAACTCGCTGTATCAGAACAAAGTTTACTTTGCAGCTGCCCATCTAAATTAATAAAAATTGCCTCACCAGGCGCAACATCTCTAACAAACTTAAAACCTAAACCTTCTAGCGTGACAGACTCAGAGGCAATCATCCACTCCGGCCCTTTTGGCGTATCTAAACGGCCAATACACAATGGCCTAATACCAAATGGATCTCTAAACGCCAATAAGCCGTAACCGGCAATTAAAGCAACCACCGCATACGAACCCTTTAAACGTTGGTGAACCTTGGCCACCGCACCAAACGCGGCTGTGGCATCTAAGGCAATGCTATCTGTTGCATGCTGCAACTCATCCGCTAATACGTTAAGAAGAACTTCAGTATCAGAGTTTGTATTAATGTGGCGGCGATCACGATAAAACATTTCATCACGCAACACTGATGCATTAGTTAAATTACCGTTATGAGCCAGAATGATGCCGAAGGGTGCGTTCACATAAAAAGGTTGCGCTTCCTCTTCACTACTTGCAGAACCCGCTGTAGGGTAACGAACCTGCCCAATACCAGCATTACCTGGAAGACTACGCATGTTCCTAGTTCGAAAAACGTCTCGAACCATACCATTTGCTTTATGCATGCTAAATGAACTACCGTTCATGGTTGCTATACCCGCTGCATCTTGGCCGCGATGTTGCAACAATAGCAACGCGTCATAGAGCAACTGGTTAACTGGACTATTGCCTACCGCACCGACAATACCGCACATAAAAACCTCTATCTTTTAAAACTTACTTCTTTAACTGACCAGACACCTGATCAGCCCACTCATCCGGTAACCAAGCTTTAGCCATACCTGTCAACAACTCAATTGCGGGTAATGACCATGCCTTGCGCCACTCATTAGTATCAGTGACATTAGTTAGCGCAGCCAAGCTACTTAAAACTAGAATCACGAATAAACCTCTCAAACAACCAAAACCAAAACCTAGCAATCGATCCATTGGACTTAAGCCAGCCTGTTGCAAGACTTTTGCCAAGAAACGCCCGGTTAAGGCACAAACTATCATGGTACAAATAAATAAAATGACAAAGCCAAGGGCTAATCGGGTCATCTCCCCACCTGGCACACCGGTTAACCACTCGTTAGCCAACCAAGTCGCGTAGTGATAACCAACCCAGGCAGCAGCCACCCAACCAACAAGCGCCAAGACCTCTCGAACAAATCCTCGCCAAACACCTAGCAATGCTGAAATAGCTAATATAGATGCAGCAACAATATCGACTAATGTGAAATGTAAATTCATATTTGGTCGATATCCTTAATCAATTACTCTGACTTTTGTTCAACAATTTTCGAACTTAATCCGACGTAGTGGATTTTCTTATCCGCAGCATCAGCACTTGCTTTATCTGAGTATGGCCCCGAACGTAATAGATACAACTTAACCCCATCTTTATTTGTTTTACTATCCAAATAGGTGGTGACTTTTTGTTCTTTTAACTTGGCTTGCCAGTTTTTAACGCGTGCCTCTGAAGAGAATGCGCCAATATGAATAATGAATTTACCTGTGCCTGCTTTGGGCGTAGATTTACGATCCTCAAGAATCGTCAAAACCTCTTCGCCTTTATCCAAAGTCTTGGCAACTGCTGGTGCTTTTTCTGCAGGTTTATCAGTCAATTTTTCGGGCTTAGGCTCTTCTTTTTTTGCCTCAATGACTTCTTTAGCATCCTTTTTAGACTCTTCAGCCTTTTTTTCAACCTTATCATCAACTAACTTCTCAGTTTTTGAGCCTGGTTGAATGATTTGAATCACAACATCATTGTTATATTGTTTTGGCTTTGAATCAAAAATAAGCGGCAAGCCTACTACTGCGATAAACACCAAAAATATAGCGCCAATTAAACGATGTCTTGCACGTTGGCGCTCAGGGTCCTCTGTCAGAGCATCCTCAGTAGGATAACTGTCTTTAGCTTGGGAACGATTAAAAAATGGTAGGCGCATTAACTAATAATCTAGGTTTAAAGTTGTGTCATATTTAATGAGCTTTTGCATTTCGATAGGCCAATACACCTGCAACGGTATAGAAGGATCCGAATACTGTAATTCTATCACCCTCGCCCGCTTTTTTTAGTGCTGCTTGATAAGCAAGCTCAGGATTTTTAAAGACTTCTACCCCAGCATCTTGTCCTGCCTTGAAACCCAGCGCCCTCAAACGATCAGCCAAATCGGTGGCACTAGCTGCTCTTTCTGTTGGAAGGTCACAAAAGTACCAAAAATCGACTTTACCTATCATGGGCTTTAAAACTCCCTCAATATCTTTGTCAGCCATAGCGCCAAAAACAGCGAATGTGTAAGGGTGGTAAGCCATATTTTCCAAATTTTGGGCTAATGCTGCACTGGCATGAGGATTATGAGCAACATCTAAAATAATAGTTGGCTGACCTGGCAAAACTTGGAAGCGCCCAGGCAACTCTACCCAAGCCATACCATTACGAATTTCTTGCGCGCCTACTGGCAAACGGTCTCTCACCGCCAACAAAGCAGCAATCACCGCAGATGCATTTAGCAATTGGTTAGCGCCCCGTAAAGCTGGGTAACCTAAGCCGGAGAAACGACGCCCTCGCCCAGCCCAACCCCACTGTTGCTTATCGCCTTGAAAGTTATAGTCCTTTCCTAATAACCACAGGTCGGCACCAATAGCTTGGGCGTGATTTAACAGGGATTGCGGGGGAACTGGATCACCACAGATCGCAGGCTTGTCCGCTCTAAAGATACCCGCTTTCTCAAATCCAATCTTTTCTCGTGTATCCCCAAGAAAACCCACATGATCAATATCCACACTAGTTACGATGGCACAATCTGGATCAATGATATTGACGGCATCTAACCGCCCACCCAAACCTACTTCTAAAATGACCGCATCCAAGCCAGCCTTTGAAAACAAATGCATGATGGCTAATGTCGTGAACTCGAAATATGTCAGACTTGGTGGATTTGGCAATGAGGCGCGAGCTTTTTCAACAATCTCAAAATGCTCAAGCAAAAGGGCATCTCCGACGGTCTCTCCATTGATTCGAGCACGCTCATTAAACCGCAAAAAGTGAGGGGATGTATGGCAACCCACCTTATAGGAAGCTGCTAAAAGAATACTCTCCAGCAAAGCACATGTAGAACCTTTGCCATTTGTGCCTGCAACAGTAAATACTAAAGCTTCAAACCGCAAATTGAGCGCATCTTTTACACGTGTAATACGCTCTAAGCCCATATCAATACCAACGGGATGCGCTTGCTCTAAATGCTGCAACCAATCATCTAGAAGTAAAAACTTGGCAGGCAACTTGAAACTACTTATGCAACTGAGTCAGATGGGAGCTTTAACAATAAAGCCAATAACTCTGCAATTTCTTTACGCATATTGCGGCGATCAACAATCATATCAACACCGCCTTTTTGTAAGAGGAATTCTGATCTTTGGAAACCCTCTGGTAGCTTTTCTCTAACAGTTTGTTCAATCACGCGAGGACCTGCAAAACCAATCAACGCCTTAGGCTCAGCCATCACCACATCGCCCATAAAGGCAAAACTAGCTGAAATACCGCCCATCGTTGGATCAGTTAAAACGCTGATATAAGGCAAACGAGCATGGGCTAATTGAACTAACATGGCATTAGTTTTGGCCATTTGCATCAACGACAATAAACTTTCTTGCATACGAGCTCCGCCCGTTGCACTCACACAAATAAAAGGCACCTTCTGTTCCAAGGCCATTTGTGCACCTCGCACAAAACGCTCCCCCACCACAGAACCCATAGAACCGCCCATGAACTCAAATTCAAAACAGGCTATCACCACAGGAATTGTATGAATGGACCCAGACATCACCACCATTGCATCCGTTTCACCCGTGGTATCAACCGCTTCTTTTAAACGGTCTGGGTATTTTTTAGTATCTTTAAATTTAAGAGCATCAACGGGCAAAACTTCCTGGCCAATCTCATGACGCCCCTCAAGGTCTAACAGCCTGTCCAAACGCTCACGAGCATTAATGCGCATATGATGATCGCATTTAGGGCAAACACGGAGGTTTGCTTCAATATCATTTCGATACAGCACAGCCTCACAAGACGGGCATTTAACCCATAGGCCTTCTGGAACGCTTTTGCGTTGAGAAGGGTCTGTATGTTGAATACTTGGTGGGAGTAGTTTGTCGATCCAGCTCATATTTATTTATCCAACGCCTCGCGTATATCCCTTAGGAATCTTTCCAGTAATTGTACCCTGTCAGACGGGCTAGCTTCTTCTAAAAGTTGTACGATTCTGCTACCAATAATGACAGCATCAGCCGCTTGGCCCACAGCTACAGCTGATGCAGCATCTCTAATGCCAAACCCTACGGCAATCGGCACCTCTGAAACAGCCCTAATTTGAGGAATAATGCTCGCAACAGCCTTTGTGTCGATATTGGCAGATCCCGTTACCCCCTTTAAGGACACATAGTAGATATAGCCGGCAGCCACCTTAGCTACCTGATCAATGCGCTCCTGAACAGATGTTGGCGCCAACAAAAAGATAGGGTCAATCCCAGCAGCCTTACATTTTTGAGCAAATTCCTCACACTCCTCTGGCGGATAATCCACCACCAGCACTCCGTCGACTCCAGCAGCTTTAGCAGACTTAACAAACACCTCCACACCCATATGTTCAATAGGATTGGCATAACCCATTAAAATAATTGGAGTATGGTCATTAGTACTTCTAAATTCTTGAACAATCGCAAGACAACCCTTTAAGCTCATTCCGTGAGCTAATGCACGCTCAGAGGCTCGCTGAATCACAGGCCCATCGGCCATCGGGTCAGAAAACGGAATCCCCAACTCAATGACGTCAGCTCCGCCTCGCACTAAGGCATGTAATAAATTAAGGGTAGCGGCTGGCTCAGGATCTCCCGCTGTAATAAAAGGAACTAAACCTTTACGACCTTGCGCTTTGAGATCCGCAAATACCTTTGCAATTTTTGACATAGTCCGTTCCTAAAACTTCAATCCAGATTCTTGAGCAACAGTATGCATATCCTTATCACCGCGCCCCGACAAATTCACCAAAATAACTTTATCTCTAGCTAGGCTAGGTGCTAACTTACAGGCATAGGCTATTGCATGACTACTTTCAAGCGCGGGAATAATGCCTTCAATGCGACAACAATGATGGAATGCTTCAAGTGCTTCTTCGTCTGTAACTGCCACATATTCAGCGCGTTTAGAGTCTTTAAGCCAAGCATGTTCCGGCCCAACCCCTGGATAATCCATGCCAGCAGATACAGAATGCGTCTCCGAAATCTGTCCATCTTCATCTTGCAATAAATATGTGCGGTTTCCATGTAAAACACCGGGACTGCCCGCCACCAAAGCTGCAGAGTGTTCCTTGGTATTCAAACCCTTTCCAGCTGCTTCAACGCCAATCAAGCGAACGTCCGGCATATCAATATAGGGGTAAAAAATACCCATGGCATTGGATCCCCCGCCGACACAGGCAGTTACATAATCAGGTTGACGTCCAATCATCTCAGGCATTTGCACCTTACATTCTTCACCAATGACACTTTGGAAATCTCGCACCATCATGGGATAAGGGTGTGGTCCAGCCACGGTCCCGATGATATAAAAAGTATTTTCAACATTAGTAACCCAATCACGCATAGCCTCATTCAGTGCATCCTTTAGCGTTTTGGTACCAGACTCAACAGGCACAACTGTTGCCCCCAGCAACTTCATCCGATATACATTCTGAGCTTGACGTGCCACATCGACCGCACCTTGATAAACCACGCACTCCAGGCCTAAACGGGCACAAATCGTGGCTGTTGCCACACCATGTTGACCTGCTCCTGTTTCAGCAATAATGCGTTTTTTACCCATTCGCTTAGCCAACATCGCCTGGCCGATCACATTGTTAATTTTGTGTGCACCAGTATGATTTAAATCTTCGCGCTTAAGATAAATCTGAGCTCCACCCAATATCTCACTCCAACGCTTAGCGTGATAAACCGGAGAAGGTCGGCCCACAAAATGCTTTAACTCATAATGAAACTCAGCTAAAAACTCAGGGTCATGCTGATACTTCGCATAGGTTTCTTTAAGCTCATTTAGTGCATACATGAGGGTCTCAGAAACAAACACACCTCCATAAGGTCCAAAGTGGCCCTTTGCATCTGGAAAATCATACATAGTCTTACCTCTACAGGGATGCAATGCTGGCATCAGCATTGCGAACAGCATCAATAAATGCCCGCATTAAATCAGGGCTTTTCTGACCTTTAGCGATTTCAATGCTACTTGAAACATCAACGCCGCAAGGTTTAAGGCGCGCAATGCCCTCGCCCACGTTGTGCGTGTTCAATCCACCACTCAAAACGACCCGATGCGCGTTTTCTTTTACCCATATGTCCGGAATTAAAGACCAATCGAATACATGCCCGGCCCCACCATACCCATCAACAAAGGCATCTAATAAAAAGCCGGCTGCTTTTCCGTATTGTAGAGAAAAATCAGCTAAATTGAAGTTTTGCTTCATGCGTGCAGCTTTTATCCATGGCAAACCATCAGCAATGGCTTCGCAACGCTCGGGACTTTCATCACCATGAAATTGCCATAATGTCAGCGGCACCCGATCTTTAATCCTAGATACTTCCTCATCACTAGGGTTAACAACCAAGCCGACTGCATCGACACCCCCTGGCATCCGGCCAATCAAAGTAGCCGCCACTTCAGGACTGACATACCTAGGGCTCTGTGGATAAAAAACAAAACCCAAAGCATCTACCCCCAACCCAACAGCAGCATCGACATCAACTGAACGAGTAAAACCACACAACTTAATTCGAGTTTTTCCGAGAGTATGTTTTAACAGGCCCATTGAGTAACTCACTTAAATAAATTTCTTGGTAAAAAACTATTAGCCAAATCAGGCTCAGGTATCTGAAATTGGTCAGGATATCCGACCCTAGCCAAATATAAGCCATCTGCCATAAAGGTTGGTGAAGCTAATTGACGATTTCTACCGTCCAAAACAACCTTCAACCAGTCCGGTGACTCTTTTCCGATACCCACCGCCAGCAAACTTCCAACTAAATTTCGAACCATGTGATGCAAGAAAGCATTACCTCTAATGACAAAATAAACCCAAGGTCCATCTTGCTTAATATCCAATGCATACAAAGTTTTAACAGGCGTCTTACTTTGACACTCAGAGGATCTAAAAGAACTAAAGTCATGCTCACCAATTAAATAGGTAGCAGCCTGCTGCATTGCCAGTAAATCAATTGACTTCCCCTGAGGCAACAACAAATGCCCCGCTCTTTCTTGCACCAATGGTGCTAATTGCGTACCCACCAACAGACTGTAGCAATATGTTCTTTCAAATGCAGAGTATCTAGCGTCAAAATCATCAGAAACCATCTTTGCCCAAGTAACCGCTACCGACTTTGGCAAAAAAGCGTTGACACCTTTAACCCATGAAATTTCTGACCGAATAATATCTGTATCAAAGTGAACTACTTGGCCCAAAGCATGTACTCCAGCGTCTGTACGACCGGCTGTAATTGTTTTAATGGAGGCAGTAGTATCCCCGATGAAACATGCCAGTGCTTTTTCAAGGTAATCCTGAACAGTATTTTTATTAGGCTGGGTTTGCCAACCTGAGAAAGCTGCTCCGTTATATTGCAAACCAAGCGCAATCCGCATAAAGACCTTAGGAAGTACGCTGATCGATCTCAGCAAGAAGAGATTTGGCCTGAATTGTTAAATCAGGATCCACAAGGCTACTCACTAACAATACCTCGTCTAAAGTTTTGCGTGCAGCACCAAAATCTTCAATTGTTATATAAGCTCTAGCCAAATTTAACTTAACCTTTAAATTTTCTGCAGAAGGTAAATGAGCCAATGAATTGTTGAGTGAAGGGCTAGGATTTGAGGATAAATCCAAGTTTAACGAGGCGAATAATTTTGCAGCATGCTCCGGAATCTCTGCCTGACGTATGGATTTTTTAGACTCACTTCTTGAGAGCTTCAACAAAATAAGCAAGGCTATCAAAATAAATACTGTGATCATGATTGGGCCTGCATACCCCTTCCAATCATTAGATGAAACTGCGCTACCTTTTTCTTTACTTTCAATCAAACGTTTTAAATCAGCGATATTTTTCTCTACTTCAATCACCCGTTGTTTTGCTTCAGCCAACGCGCGCTCTTGCACCAATAAATCTTCCATCTGGCGTTTAGCTTCACCGTTTAAACCTTCTGCTGGACTGACGCGCAACCTATCCCCCATCAACTCAGATTTAATGTTAATGGCCTGAGAAAGCGGCTCAGCTGATTTACCCAAGCGATAAGCCGTATCGGCAACGCCAACAATTTCACGAGCCTCATGCTTGGGGATACTCTGAACCATAGACTTACTAGGCATCTTCAACTCAGCACCCACCATCAAACGATGAATGCTGCCTCCAGCAAACGCCTGAGGATTTGCTCGATACAGTGCTATCAATGCTTGGTCTAAAGAAACATCCTCAAAGTTGGGTAAAACTTTGCTAGCGAGGTCCGTTAGCGTATCACCCGCTTTTACTTGAACCTTTGATTGATCACCTACCATGAGAGTATAGGCACGACGTAACATGCCAGCAGGCCAACGCATCTCAACCAAAGCATCTAAAAACACTTCATCAGATGATAGCTTGAGTACTTCATCTGATGACAACTGAATTGCTACAGGCTCTTGTTTGGAACCCCTTATTAAAGCCACTCTTAACTGAGCTTGTGTTGCTGAAGAAACAATCCCCAAGCGTTTATATGTTTCCGAATTAGATAAGGCAACAGAAAGATCTTTTAACGCATCCAACTCACTGACTTCTGCTTGAATCGAAATTTGTGCTCGCAATGGTTCATTAGCTTTTGATTGGATGGTTAAATTACCCAAACTTAAAGCGTAAGCCTGCCCTGCCATCAACAACGCGGCAAGGCCTGCTCCAAGCGTACGAGCCAAAAACAATTAACGCTCCAACAAGATACGTAACATACGACGCAAAGGCTCAGCCGCACCCCATAGCAACTGATCGCCCACCGTAAATGCTCCCAAGAAATCAGGGCCCATGGCCATCTTGTGCAAACGCCCTACTGGCACAGCCAATGTGCCTGTTACAGCAGCTGGTGTCAAATCACGCTCAGTAATTTCGCGATCATTAGGCACAACCTTTACCCAATCGTTAGCACCTGCCAAAATACCTTCGATATCACTCAATGGCACATCTTTTTTCATTTTGATCGTCAAACCTTGTGAATGACAACGCATAGCACCAATACGCACACACAAACCATCAATTGGAATACTTCCTGCTGAACGGAATGGTGGGTTACCCAAGATCTTGTTGCACTCAGATCCACCCTTCCACTCTTCTTTTGTTTGACCATGTTCAACAGGCACGTCAATCCAAGGAATTAAGCTACCAGCTAAAGCTGTATTACGGAAATTCTTCTTAGGGAAATCAGCAGAACGCATAGTTTCAGCAACTTTTCGATCAATGTCTAAAATTGCTGAAGCTGGATCTGCTAATTCTGTTTTCACCGCATCATGCAAGGCACCCATCTGAGATAACAACTCCCGCATATTCTGCGCACCGGCACCAGAAGCAGCTTGATAAGTCATCGCACTTACCCACTCTACTAAACCTTCGCGAAACAAACCTCCCATCGCCATTAACATCAAGCTAACGGTACAGTTTCCACCTACCCATAAATTACCACCCTTAGAGATGGCAGAATCAATAACTGGACGATTCACAGGATCTAAAACAATCACAGATTCATCAACCATTCTCAAGGAACTTGCTGCATCAATCCAATGACCTTTCCAGCCTGCTGCACGGATTTTTGGATAAATCTCTTTAGTGTAATCACCGCCTTGGCAAGTAATAATGATGTCGCAACGTTTAAGCGCATCAATATCATCAGCCGCGAATAGTTTTTTCTCGTTTTTAGCCATGGCAGGAGCAGCACCGCCAGCGTTACTCGTACTAAAGAAAACTGGCTCAATGAAACCGAAGTCGCCCTCATCTTGCATACGTTGCATGAGAACACTACCAACCATTCCGCGCCAACCAACTAAACCAACCAATGGAGTTGCCATAACGACACCTATTTAATAAAAATAATTAATAAATCAAATCTGAGACATCTATCTTACAGAGCTTTAAGTACTGCTTGGCCCATTTCACTTGTTCCAACAAGTGTGCAACCATCTGTCTTGATATCTACAGTTCTAAAGCCCTGAGCCAATACTTTTTGCACAGCTGCTTCAATACGATCTGCCTGATCGGCTTTTCCTAATGAATAGCGTAACATCATCGCGGCAGAAAGAATGGTTGCCAAAGGATTAGCAATCCCCTTACCAGCAATATCAGGTGCAGAACCATGGCTAGGCTCATACAAACCTTTATTATTTTTATCCAATGAAGCTGATGGCAACATGCCAATAGACCCAGTCAACATAGCAGCCTCATCAGACAAAATATCTCCAAACATATTGCCTGTTACCACCACATCAAACGCCTTAGGCGCCTTAACTAATTGCATTGCTGCGTTATCAACGTACATATGCGTTAACTCAATATCCGGATACTCTTTACCAATCCGGATCATGACTTCTTTCCATAACTGGAAAGTTTCTAAAACGTTGGACTTATCAACGCTACACAATCTCTTTTGACGTTTTTGTGCTGCCTGAAAAGCGACGTGAGCAATACGCTCAACCTCTGGCTCGCTGTAACGCATGGTGTCAAAACCTTCGCGAGCGCCAGGGAATAAACCATCTGTTGCCGTGCGAATACCTTTTGGTGAACCAAAGTAAATATCACCATTTAACTCGCGAACGATCAAAATATTTAAACCTGCCACCAATTCAGGCTTCAAAGATGAAGCAGCGGTCAATTCTGGATAACAAATTGCTGGGCGTAAATTAGCAAACAAGCCAAGATGTTTACGTAAGCCAAGAATCGCTTGTTCAGGGCGCAACTCTCTGGCCAACGTGTCATATTTGAAGTCACCAACAGCACCAAACAAAATAGCGTCGGCTTCTTTAGCAATCTTCAACGTCTCCTCAGGCAATGGGTGACCTTTAGCCTCATAGCCAGCTCCACCTACTGGAGCAGTCTCCATCTCAAATGACTCACCCAAAGCATTTAATACCTTAAGCGCTTCAGCAATAATTTCTGAACCAATGCCATCACCTGGCAAAACTGCAATCTTCATGAAAAACCTTTAAAAAGGAAGAATTAAGGAAGCTTAGTATTCAACCAAGGCATACGCAAAATACGCTCAGCTTCATAAGCTTTAATTTTATCGGCATGACGCAAAGTCAGACCAATATCATCCAAACCGTTCACCATACAATATTTTCTAAATGGCGCGATGTCAAAATCATAAGTCCGGCCATCAGGAGCAATCACCTGCTGCTTTTCAAGATCAATCGTTAATTGATAACCATTAAAAGCAAAAGTTTCATTAAATAAGTGGTCTACTTGCTGAGCAGTTAGAACAATAGGCAATAAACCATTTTTATAACAATTGTTAAAAAAGATATCGGCAAAACTTGGCGCAATAACAGCCTTGAAACCATATTGAACCAATGCCCATGGCGCATGCTCACGAGAACTGCCACAACCAAAATTTTGACGCGCCAACAAAATGCTAGCGCCGTTATAACGTGACTGATTAAGAACAAAATCAGGATTCAATGGTCTTGAAGAACAATCTTGTCCCGGCTCTCCCTGATCCAAGTAGCGCCATTCATCAAACAAATTTTGACCAAAACCCGTTCTCTTAATTGACTTTAAGAATTGTTTTGGAATGATCGCATCTGTATCAACATTCTCACGATCTAATGGGGCCACTAAACCCTGATGTACAACAAACTTATCCATTATTTCACCGGTGTAACAACAACACCTGAGTTACCAGATGATGAAGCATTTGAATCAGATTTCTTATCGCTACTTTTATCCATAGCGCTACCCAAGTTTTGCAAATCCTGGCCAAGGCCATAAATCGTATTGCAAGCTGGCAAAATGGCAATCATCAAAATAATTGAAGCGATTTTTAAAATGTTTTTCATAGATCTCTCCAAGACTTAAGCTATTTTACGAACATCTACAAAATGTCCCTCTAGAGCAGCGGCAGCTGCCATAGCAGGACTCACTAAATGCGTTCTACCACCATTACCTTGACGTCCTTCAAAGTTACGGTTTGAGGTAGAGGCACAACGCTCACCAGGATCTAAACGATCAGAATTCATAGCTAAGCACATTGAGCAACCAGGCTCACGCCATTCAAAACCAGCTGCCTTAAAGACACGATCTAAACCCTCACGCTCAGCTTGCTCTTTTACCAAGCCAGAACCTGGAACAACCATCGCCAATCGCACATTAGGCGCAACTTTTTTAGCGATACGCTCAACAACTCTAGCTGCCGCACGAATATCTTCAATACGACTATTTGTGCATGAGCCAATAAATACTTTATCTATCGTAATAGAATCAATCTGCGTATTAGGTTCAAGCGCCATATAAGCCAAAGCACGCTCCATTGCCTCACGCTTGACTGGATCTTTTTCTTTTTCAGGATCAGGCACGCGATCATCAATAGAGAGGACCATCTCAGGTGAAGTGCCCCAAGTAACCTGTGGCTTAATTTCCTCAGCACGTAACTCAATAACACGATCAAAGCTTGCACCATCATCAGTATGCAAGGTACGCCAATATTGAAGAGCCTGACGCCAAGCCTCCCCATCAGCAGGCGCATAAGGACGCCCCTTTACATAATTGATAGTTATTTCATCTACGCCAATAATTCCAGCACGAGCACCTGCTTCAATAGCCATATTACATACAGTCATTCGGCCTTCCATCGATAAACCACGAATGGCTTCGCCTGCAAACTCAATGGTAAAACCAGTACCACCCGCTGTACCAATCTTTCCAATAATCGCCAATACAATATCTTTAGCAGAGCAACCTAGCGGCAACTGGCCATCTACTCTGACCAACATGTTCTTGCTCTTCTTCATGAGCAAGGTTTGAGTGGCTAATACGTGTTCAACTTCCGAAGTTCCAATACCAAAAGCTAAAGCACCAAATGCACCATGAGTACTGGTATGGGAATCACCACAAACCACTGTCATACCAGGCAATGTAGCGCCCTGCTCCGGCCCAATCACATGAACAATACCCTGACGTTTATCATGCATTTTGTATTGAGTAATCCCAAATGCATCACAGTTGTGATCCAAAGTATCAATCTGCAAACGCGAAATAGGGTCTTTGATCCCTTCAGAGCGGTCAGTGGTTGGTACGTTGTGGTCTGATACAGCTAAATTCGCAGAATTACGCCAAACTGGTCTCTGCGCTAAAGACAAACCCTCAAAGGCTTGAGGGCTTGTGACTTCATGCAACAACTGTCTATCAATATATAAGACAGTTGTTCCGTCTTCTTCTGTATGGACCACATGGTCGTCCCACAATTTGTCATACAAGGTACGTGCCATGTGTTTCCTTAAAATTAACGCTTAGCAATAGGTTTAACTTCGCGAGTTGCATTACCCACGAACAACTGACGAGGACGTCCAATCTTGTACTCTGCATCAGTAATCATTTCTTCCCATTGAGAAATCCAACCTACTGTGCGTGCCAAAGCAAAAATACACGTGAACATTTCTGTCGGGATGCCTAATGCACGTTGAACAATACCTGAGTAGAAGTCAACGTTTGGATATAACTTACGGCTAACAAAATATTCATCTTCTAGTGCAATTTTCTCAAGAGTCATTGCTAGCTTAAACAACGGGTCATCTTCTAGACCTAATTCTTTGAGAACCTCGTAACAAGTTTCACGCATCAACTTAGCACGTGGGTCAAAGTTCTTATAAACACGGTGACCAAACCCCATCAAACGTACGCCAGAGTTCTTATCTTTTACCTTAGCAATAAAGTCGTCAATTTTCTCGACGCCGCCATTCGCTTGAATCTCTTCTAACATCTGCAAGCAAGCTTCGTTAGCTCCACCATGGGCAGGACCCCACAAACAAGCAACACCTGCTGCAATAGCCGCAAATGGATTCGTACCAGAAGAACCTGCCAAACGCACTGTTGAAGTTGAAGCATTTTGCTCATGATCAGCGTGCAAGATAAAGATGCGATCTAAAGCTCGAACCAATACGTCATTCACCTTGTACTCTTCACATGGCGTAGCAAACATCATTTGCATGAAATTAGCTGTATACGAGAGATCATTCCTTGGATAAACAAAAGGCTGGCCCACAGAATACTTGTATGCCATCGCTACCAATGTAGGCATCTTGGCAATCAAACGAATTTGAGCCACTTCGCGTTCATGTGCTGTGCTGTAGTCAACGCCATCATGATAGAAAGCAGCCATTGCACCAACTAAACCTGTTAAAACCGCCATTGGATGGGCATCGCGACGGAAACCGCGCAAGAAGAATTGCATCTGCTCATGCACCATGGTGTGGTGCATCACCAAACCATCAAACTCTTTCTTTTGCTTAGCATTTGGTAACTCACCCTTTAATAACAAGTAGCAAGATTCTAAAAAATCGCAGTTCGTAGCCAAATCTTGAATTTGGTAACCACGGTACAGCAACTCCCCTTTATCGCCATCAATGTAGGTGATTTTTGAGTTGCAAGAAGCAGTAGACATAAAGCCTGGATCGTAGGTGAACTTGCCCGTTTGACCGTATAACTTGCGAATATCAATCACATCAGGACCAACTACACCTTTGTAGATTGGCAACTCAATGGCAGGAGTGCCATCAGAAAACGATAATGTGGCTTTTTCATTAGAGGCGTTCATTTTTCTTTCCTTATACGCAATTCAGGTCTTATCAAACAAGTAATTTTTATTCCAGGCTCTTATTTCTAGAGATTAATCTCTAGGGGGGCGCAACATCGCCAGGATCCGATGCACCCCTTCGTCAGCCAGAGCCTCTTCAGGCTCTTTACGACGTAATAATAAATCCATTAAATCGTTATCACTCAAATCAAGCAAGCGTGTCAACGGCTCAATATCTTTATCTTCTAACTGATCATGAAAACGTTCAAAAAAGCGCTCAATGATCAGATCATTTTCCAATAAACCTCGTCGCGCACGCCAACGCAAGAGCGACAAGGTTTCCGATGGCAAGCCCATTAAACAGCTCGGCGAACCATTAATTCCTTAATCTTGCCAATCGCCTTTGTAGGGTTTAATCCCTTTGGACAAACATCAACACAATTCATGATGGTGTGGCAACGGAATAAACGATACGGGTCTTCCAAATTATCTAGGCGCTCACCTGTTACTTGGTCACGACTATCTGCAATAAAACGGTAAGCCTGCAACAAACCAGCAGGGCCTACGAACTTATCTGGATTCCACCAGAATGATGGGCAAGATGTTGAGCATGATGCACACAAAATACACTCATACAAACCATCCAACTCTTCACGCTCTTCAGGGCTTTGTAAACGCTCTTTCTCAGGAGGAGGTGTTTCATTAACCAAATAAGGGCGGATTGAGTGATATTGCTTAAAGAACTGCGTCATATCAACAATCAAGTCGCGCACAACTGGTAAACCTGGCAATGGGCGCAAAGAAATTTTCTTTGGCAAGGTCAACATGTTGGTTAAACACGCTAAGCCATTTTTACCATTGATGTTCATAGCATCAGAACCACAAACACCTTCGCGGCAAGAACGACGGAATGACAAAGTCTCATCCATCTTTTTCAACTTCATTAACACATCTAACAACATGCGCTCTGAACCGTCCAACTCCACTTCATAAGTTTGCATGCGTGGCGCTGCATCCACTTCGGGATCGTAACGGTAGACTTCAAAAATACGTGTATCGCTCATTTTTCTTCCTTAATACGCTTAGAAGGTACGAACCTTAGGTGGAACAGATTCAACTGTCAGAGGAGTCATCTTAACTGGCTTGTAGTCGAGCTTGTTACCTTCGCTGTACCAGAGAGTGTGCTTCATCCAGTTTGCATCATCACGCTCAGGATGATCATCATGGGCATGGGCACCACGACTCTCTTTACGAGCAGCCGCTGAAACGATCGTTGCATTAGCCGCTTCGATCAAGTTCTCCAGCTCCAAAGCCTCAATACGTGCCGTATTGAAAACTTTTGACTTGTCTTTTAAGTGGATATTTTTCGCGCGTTCTGTAACTTCAGCGATTGCCTTGACACCACCATCCAACAACTCTTGTGTACGGAATACGCCGCAATGCTTCTGCATAGTGCTGCGAATATCATTAGCAACATCTTGGGTGTATTCGCCAGAAGTTGAGTTATCTAACTTAGCCAAACGAGATAATGAGAAGTCAGCTGCATCAGCAGGCAAAGGCTTATGCTCTTTTTGCTTAAGCGCTGAGGCAATAACGTGATTGCCAGCTGCGCGACCAAACACCAACAAATCAAGCAAAGAGTTTGTACCTAAGCGGTTTGCACCGTGAACGGATACACAAGAGCATTCACCCATTGCATAAAAGCCATTAATAACTTCATTAGGATTACCGTTTTTAGGCGCAACAACTTGACCGTGAATATTCGTTGGAATACCACCCATCTGATAGTGAATAGTTGGCACCACAGGAATCGGCTCTTTAGTCACATCAACGTTTGCAAAGTTAACGCCAATTTCATAAACAGATGGCAAACGCTTGTGAATTGTTTCGGCACCAATGTGCGTCAAATCAAGAACCACATAATCACCGTTCGGGCCACAACCACGGCCCTCTTTAATTTCCTGATCCATTGAACGTGAAACAAAATCTCGTGGCGCCAAGTCTTTCAATGTCGGAGCATAACGCTCCATGAAACGCTCACCATTCTTGTTACGCAAGATACCACCTTCACCACGGCAACCTTCTGTCAACAATACACCTGCCCCAGCTACGCCAGTTGGGTGGAATTGCCAAAACTCCATATCTTCCAATGGAACACCTGCACGAGCTGCCATACCCATACCGTCACCAGTATTAATAAAGGCATTCGTTGATGCTTGCCAAATACGGCCAGCGCCACCAGTTGCAAACATGACGCATTTCGCTTCAAGAATATGTACGTCACCAGTTTCCATCTCTAGAGCAACCACACCCACCACATCACCTTCGTGATCACGAATGACGTCTAAAGCCATCCACTCTACAAAAAAGTGTGTCTTAGCACGCACGTTACGTTGATACAACGTATGCAATAAAGCATGACCTGTACGGTCAGCAGCAGCACAAGCACGTTGCACAGCTTTCTCACCATAATTGGCCGTGTGCCCACCAAATGGACGCTGATAAATAGTGCCATCAGGATTACGGTCAAAAGGCATACCAAAATGTTCTAACTCATAAACTACTTTAGGAGCTTCGCGACACATGAACTCAATTGCATCTTGGTCACCTAACCAATCAGAACCTTTGATGGTGTCATAAAAATGGTAATGCCAATTATCATCACTCATATTGCCCAAAGATGCACCAATACCACCTTGTGCAGCAACTGTATGAGAACGAGTTGGGAAAACTTTTGATAACACTGCTACATTCAAACCAGCTTCAGCTAGTTGTAATGAAGCGCGCATACCGGCACCGCCGGCACCCACGATAACTACGTCAAAACGACGACGTGGTACTGCTGTCTTAATGGCAGCCATGCGTTACACCCTCCAGAGAATCTGTGCGGCATAGCCAACTGAAGCAATCAGCCACAACGCGGTTAATACTTGTAATGTCAAACGAATACCCACTGGTTTGATGTAATCCATCCAGATATCGCGAACACCTACCCAAGCGTGATAAAGCAAGCTCAAAATTGCCAAAAAGGTAATGAGCTTCATGATTTGGTTGGCGAAGAGCCCCGCCCAGCCATCATAAGTAGCATCACCCAACAAGAATGACACTAACAAAATTAAAGTAAAAACAACCATGATCACTGCTGTAATACGTTGCAATAACCAGTCTTTCAAACCGTAATGCGCACCAACAACTAAGCGCTTTGGTCCAATATTGTTATTAGCCATGCTAACTCCTTAAAACAAACCAAACAACTTGGCAGCACAGACTGCTGTCAAACTCAAGCTCACGACTAGAACTGTTACAGCTGACTGAGCAGAAGATTTCTTATCGATGCCTTTGTGCAAATCAAGCATCAAGAAACGAATGCCCGCACAAAAATGATGTAAATAAGACCAAATCAAAGCCAAGATAACCAACTTAGCTAATGGATTAGCTAAAACAGCTTTGAACGTAGAAAAACTGATTTCAGATGTGATGCTTTTGTCGAACAAATACAAAACAAAAGGAATTAAAACAAACATCAATAAACCGCTGACACGGTGCAAGATTGAAACCTTGCCAGCCCATGGCAAGCGATATTTCATCAAATCAAAAACATGAATATTTCTAAATTCTGGCATTTCTGTCCTCACTTATATTTGCTGTGTTGCAAAACCTTATGATTTTATCGCTTAATTAACTTTCTCTAGTCTGACTTTTGAAAAAAATATTCTTCAAATACATCCAACTGCCTAAAACTTAAGCATTATTAGTTCAATTCATTCAGATAGTGATGGCTAGCAGTGAAATACACGGCTTTACGAACCTCAACTGGCTTATCGCCATAAGTATAAGAAACTCGCTCGACCGCCAATAAAGGTGTAGCCATCGCAACCCCAAGAGCCCTAGCTGATATCTCATTAGCCCCAATAGCACGTATTTGCTCTGTTGCTCGCACCATATGAGTGCCAAACTCAGTCTCAAACAAAGCATACATCGGCCCACGCCACTGAACCAAGCGCTCCGTACTTAAACCCTTAAAAATAAGCCCTGGTAACCAAATTTCTTCATAAACAGTCGGTTGATTAGAAAGAAATAGAACTCTTTCAATCTGAATAACAGGATCCCCTGGCTTCATATCTAATAAGCGTGCAATCTCAGCAGGCGCCCGCAAACGCTTACAGTCCAAAATTTTGCTTTGTGGATGATGGGGCTCCCCTTCATCTGGTACTAGCTTTAAAAATCGAAAATCAACCCGATCCTCATGATGGGTAGCCACAAAAGTACCCTTACCTTGACGTCTCACCAATAAGTTTTCACTAGAAAGCTCGTCAATCGCTTTACGAACGGTGCCTTGGCTCACTTTAAAGCGGGCAGCTAAGTCATTTTCGCTAGGGATAGCTTCTCCGGGCTTCCACTCACCAGCCTGTAAGCTGGTTAATATCAAAGCCTTAATTTGCTGATATAGCGGGCTAAAAGTAGCGATTATTTCAGTCATGCTCGTTATTTCATCACATTGGAGGGGTTTTCGTCTACACACTTATGTCTTATATAAGACTAATTGACAGAAATATCTATAAATCCTAAACTTTGTAGGATTTGCGTCAGGAGAATGGCGCAAGATACAATTTTCATTTACTTTAAAGCTCGGAGCAAATTCATGGCAAAAGCCCCATTGCGTGTCGCCGTTACAGGCGCAGCTGGTCAAATCGGTTATTCATTACTTTTCCGCATCGCCAATGGCGATATGTTAGGTAAAGACCAACCTGTTATCTTGCAATTGTTGGAAATTCCAGATGAAAGAGCTCAGAAGGCTCTTACAGGCGTGATGATGGAAATCGATGACTGCGCATTCCCATTATTGGCAGGCATGACTGCTCACAGCGACCCAATGACTGCTTTTAAAGACATCGATTACGCTGTTTTGGTTGGTGCTCGCCCACGCGGTCCAGGCATGGAGCGTAAAGATTTGCTATCAGCTAACGCACAAATTTTCACAGCGCAAGGAAAGGCGTTGAATGCTGTAGCTAAACGCACAGTTAAAACATTAGTTGTGGGTAACCCAGCGAACACTAATGCTTACATCGCCATGAAGTCTGCTCCAGACCTACCAGCTAAGAACTTTACTGCGATGTTACGCTTAGACCACAACCGCGCCTTGTCACAATTGGCAACTAAGACTGGTAAAGCTGTTGCTGATATTGAAAAACTAATTGTTTGGGGTAACCATAGCCCAACGATGTACCCTGACTATCGTTTTGCAACGATTGGCGGCACATCAGTAAAACAAATGATTAATGACGAAGATTGGAATAAAAACACATTCCTACCAACAGTTGGTAAACGCGGCGCGGCCATTATTGATGCGCGCGGCCTATCCTCTGCTGCTTCTGCTGCTAATGCAGCTATTGATCATATTCACGATTGGCACTGCGGTACGAATGGTAAGTGGGTAACTATGGGCATCCCTTCAGACGGCTCATACGACATTCCTAAAGAAGTCATGTATGGCTTCCCTGTTACTTGCGAAAACGGTGAGTACAAGATTGTTCAAGGTTTAGAAATTGATACATTCTCTCGCGAGCGCATGGAATTCACACTAAAAGAATTGACTGAAGAGCAAGATGGCGTCAAACACCTCTTGTAATCATGCAAGCTAATCAAGTGTTGTTTCAAGGTGAGGCCCTTCCGAGGGCCTTACCTGTTTGTGATCACTACGCAGGCACCGAAGTGCGTATGCGTAAGGCATTAGCATTGCAAATGGCACTAGGGCCCATTTTTGACATTACCTTTGACTGTGAAGATGGCGCCCCCATTGGTCAAGAGTCTGAACACGCTGCATTAGTAGCTCAACTAGTACTCAGCAGCGAAAATAAATTTGACCGCGTAGGCGTACGCATTCATGATCCCAGCCACCCCGCTTGGAAAGAAGATGTCGCCTCCCTAGTCAGCTTGGCTGGGCATCGCATCGCCTTTGTCATGATCCCTAAAGTAGATTCAGCTAAGCAAACGCAATTAGTGATTGATGAAATCAATCACGTAGCAAAGGCTGCGGGCATCCATCGAGAAATCCCGATTCAAGCACTGGTAGAGACACATGGTGCTTTGCACGATGTCTATGCTCTAGCTGGCTTGCCACAAATTGAATCATTAAGCTTTGGCTTAATGGACTTTGTTTCTGCACACCACGGGGCGATACCTGCCAATGCGATGGACAGAGGACAATTTGATCACCCGCTTATTGCACGCGCCATGCTAGAAATTTCTGCCGCCTGCCATGCTCATGGAAAAGTTGCATCACACAATGTTTGCACAAACATCAATGATGCCGCAATCATTGAATCAGATACCCTGCGCGCAAAAAATGAATTTGGTTATACGCGCAAATGGAGCATTCACCCCAATCAAATTCCGGTAATTGTGGAAGCACTCTCTCCAAGCGCCCATGAGCTTGAGATCGCTGGTGCTATTTTATTGGCAGCACAAGAAGCTGATTGGGGTCCTATCCAGTTTGAAGGCAAGCTACATGATCGTGCTAGCTACCGATATTTTTGGACTATTTTACAAAAAGGAATTGCGAGTGGCCAAACTTTAGCCCCCAACCTTGAAAAGCTTTACAAGTCAGCTTAACGAAAGAATTGAGGCAAATAAAGAGTTATATTGACGGTTTGCGACATTTTTAACACTAACGACTTACCAAAAAGGAAATTTATAATGAGCAATAAAGCCATATTGATCCTCGTAGTAGCAATGATTGCAGCCGCTGGTTATCTTTTAGTGAAGAGCGATGCAGAAGTGGATATGGGCGGTGAAAAGCATGGTGCTGAAGCAGCTCATATGGAAGATGCCAAAAAAGATGCTCCTGCAGCTCCTACAGCAGAGTCTACAAAGAAATAATTTTTAACTTTCTAACTCAGATAGTTAAAAAACGCCCCGCATGTCGGGGCGTTTTGCTTAGAATAGCTCTATGTCCAGTTATAGACCCAAAAATTCTTCCCGCATATCTCCAGAAGCAGAACGCTTAGTTTCTGATGCCCTATCACTAGCTGCGTCAGGTAGTCGTGTGGAAGATATTTTTTGGGAAAGCAAACTATTAGATCGACTATTAAGGCTGCTGCACGCACAAAATCAAAATGCGATAGAAAGTGCTTTAGATCAAACCCTAAAAATTAATCCGATTGCCTTTGATGCTCTCGCAGAGAATGCTGAAACACTTGCTGAATCACTCACACTAGAACATCAGGGTGAAACTTGGGATGTTGTATTAATTGCCATACCTATCATTGCTAGAACACGCTACAACATTCCATCGGGAAAATTAAGCCCTGAAACTATCACGGCAACAGGGCATCATTTACGCGAACAAATTGTCTCGCAACATGCGCGTATCTCTTTAGTGCCTTGGTTATACAGCATTGACCAGATGCCCCACTCCCACTGCCAGACTAGATTACTCCTTGAGAAATTAGCATCTGCAGCTGTGAATTCCAGCGAAATTAAAATCGAATTAAGAGATATGCCAGAAACAATTCCTGTACTGGCTGATCCTCGTTACATCGTTGGCGCTGTCGCAGCACCTAGTGGTACACCACTTTTTAGATGGCAAGAAGAAATCCCCCGTCGCCAAGAGCGCAGCGTTTGTTTACAACATTGGCAAATTGGCATGCATGAAACAATTTCAGCCATCATTCCTGGGTGCGAGTTTGAATTAACACTGCCGGAAGCATACTTCACAAATTGTCGAGAGGCTGATAGAAAAATTCGCCCTTTAAGCATCCTGGCCGCAGTTAACTACCTTGCATCTATTCTCAATATCACATCAGCCGGTCTCTCCTGCATCGTTGGTGGCTTTGGAGAGGAGCAATGTGATGAATATCGCATTTCTTTTGCTCTAAAAGGTTCTAAAGAAATTATCTACGGGGTTGTCTGGCCTCTCTACGACAGAGAGCTAGTAGCTAACGATGCATTAAACGACATCTCTGTTGATGATAGCCCCATCCATGAAATTTACGACACCATCAAAGCCTCTGGCATTGATGATCAGTTCAGGCACGCCGAACTATTTAATCCTGAAGTTTGTGAGGATTGTGGCGCACCTATGTTTATAGACCGCGCTGGCGAGATTGTTCACGCAGAAATGCCTGAAGACACGCCAGATCAACAGCCTTTATTTCATTAAACCGGCATGTTCAACATCCAACTTGACCCAAACCTCATTTCTTCTTAAAAAAGGAAGGGTCCATGGTGGATTGTATCTAGATAACTGTGCCTGCCCCAGTGAACGATAGGACTTCAACCCGACCCAAGTCATTAACTCTGCTGTTTTAGCTTCAAACTTTTCGTGCGAAACCCAACCACTAAAACTAGAAACTGCTAGATATTGTTTAGGTAATTGCACCAAATTTATCAGGCTATTTTTAGGCTTAGGAATACTCTCTAAGTCATACTCTTTAGGCATAACAAAAAAAAGTTTCCATGTCGTACCATGAGATGACTCTTGTTGTACAACAACAGGAGCGGTCATAGAAATAGATTGTGAAAAATTTTCTTCAATGATGACAGGAGCTGTCATATTAATCTTTTGATTCCGTTTCTTAAAAGGATCCTCATTCTTTCCAAAAATATAATCGGCAAGTAAACGAAATCCCTTGCTAGAAGCTTCACTCATATCCCCTTCGACTAAAACCTCAGCAATCAACATCGGCTGATAAACCCGAATCTCAAAATTTTGTTCTTTTAAAAGAACTTCATATTGCGGCTCTTCAATTGCCATAACAACCTTGATACAAAATAGCCCAATGACTAAGATAGATAAATTAAAAAACAATCGTCGGTGCATTGTTAATTCTTATACTTCTTTACGCCTAAATACTGGCTTATCTAAAGTACTCTCCTTAGGGGCATAGCAATAACCCTCTAGATCAAAATCCTTTAGACCTTCAGGTCGATCAATTTTGTTATCAATCATGAACCGCGTCATTAAACCCCTAGCACGTTTAGCATAAAAAGAAATAATCTTGTATTTGCCCGCCTTTTCATCTTGAAAGATGGGGGAAATAACGGGATAAGTTAACTTAGCAGGCTTAACTGATTTGAAGTACTCATCTGAAGCTAAATTAATCAAAGTTTGGTTTTTATGTTGGTCGAGCTCCATCTTTAAAGCCTGGGTAATTTTTTCACCCCAAAAAGCATATAAATCTTTACCAGCAGCATTTTTAAATGATGTACCCATCTCGAGGCGATAGGCTTGCATTAAATCCAAGGGCTTCAAAACTCCGTACAAACCGGACAAGACGCGCACATGATCTTGGGCATAGTCCAACGATTTTTTATTGAGCGTTAGAGCATTTAAGCCCTCGTATACATCGCCATTAAATGCCAAGATGGCCTGCTTACTATTTTTAGGCGTAAAAGTCTTTGACCAGTCACCAAATCTAGCCACATTTAATGCTGCTAACTTATCGGACACATCCATTAATTTAGCAACTTCCTGAAGTGAAAGCTTTTTAAGTTCATTGATTAATTTGGCAGATTCCCCAATAAAAATAGGCAAAGTATGCTTATCCGTAGTGGCAGGTGTTTCATAATCCAAACTCTTGGCGGGCGAAAGTACGATCAACATGGCAGAATAATCAAAATAATGAATCCAAATAATAATACTTTGAGACAAATTAATCTGCCTACTCGACTACCAAAAGTCGGAACAACCATTTTTACGGTGATGTCTGCGCTTGCTAACGAGTATCAAGCCATTAATTTAGGTCAAGGATTTCCTGATTTTTCTTGCGATAGTCGTTTATTAGATGCAGTGAATGATGCTATGCGGAACAACCATAATCAATACCCCCCTATGGCTGGCATATCTGCACTAAGAGCAGGTATTAGCAAAAAAATAAGGCAGCTCTATCACCACACTTATAACCCTCTTACAGAAATAACAGTCACAGCAGGCGGCACCCAAGGCCTATTTACAGTGATTGCATGCGCTATTGGGCCTGGTGATGAGGTCGTCGTCATTGAACCCGTCTACGACTCTTACATCCCTGCAATTGATACAGTGGGTGGCACAGCGGTTCCCGTACAACTAAAACTTGAAAGAAATACGGACGGAGATATCACTGGATATGCAATTCCCTGGGATGCGATTGAAGACGCGATCAACCCCCGCACCAAAATGATCATGATTAACTCGCCTCATAACCCAACTGGCATGGTGTGGCAAGCAGCTGACCTCAATAGGCTTGCTGACTTAATTAGAGATACAGATATTCTCATTTGTAGTGACGAAGTCTATGAGCACATGGTCTACGATGGTCATCATCACCAAAGCGTAGCATCTCATCCCGAACTCGCTAATCGTGCGTTTCTCGTTTCAAGCTTCGGAAAAACCTACCATGTCACTGGTTGGAAAGTTGGCTATGTAGCAGCACCAGAATATTTAATGCAAGAATTCAGAAAAGTTCACCAATTTAATGTATTCACAGTAAATACTCCCATGCAATATGGCCTGGCTAGCTACTTAGAGGATGCCTCCCCTTATCTACAGCTAGCTAATTTCTACCAACAGAAAAGAGACTTTTTGCGCTCAGGACTTAAATCCACACGCTTTAAACTACTACCCGCTCCTGGCACCTATTTTCAATGCGTCGACTACACACATTTGGACATTCCCGAATCAACTCTTAGCGAAGCAAATTTTTGCCAGTGGCTTACTAAAGAAATTGGTGTAGCAGCAATTCCGGTATCTGCGTTTTATAACCAGCCCGTTGAATCCGGAGTTATTCGCTTCTGTTTTGCCAAACAAGAAACAACCCTTCAACAAGCCCTAGAAAGACTATCAAAATTATGAGTAAAAACAAATCAATGATTGATGTTTATAGCTGGCCAACACCAAATGGCCATAAAGTCCACATCATGATGGAAGAATGCGGCTACCGTCTAGGAAAAGATTGGCTCGCACACCCCATTAACATCAGCACGGGAGATCAATTCAAAAAAGAATTTTTAGCCATCAGCCCTAACAATAAAATCCCAGCGATTGTTGACCCCAATGGCCCAGACGGAAAACCTATTTCATTATTTGAATCAGGTGCAATTTTGTTATACCTTGCCTCAAAAACTGGACGCTTACTACCCAAAACTACTCGTGGAAAATATGAAGTCTTGCAGTGGTTGATGTTCCAAATGGGTGGCGTTGGACCCATGCTAGGACAGACTCACCACTTCCGTTTATATGCACCAGAAAAAATTGACTATGCGATTGATCGCTATACCAATGAAACACGTAGACTATACGGTGTCATGGACAAGGAATTAGCTAAAAAACCTTATATCGCAGGGAAAGAATATAGCATCGCTGATATAGCAATTTTTCCATGGACACGCTCATGGAAAAATCAGGGCATTACTTTAGATGAATTCCCCAATGTGAAACGCTGGCATGAAACTATTGCTGCTCGTCCAGCAGTTCAGAGAGGGGTCGAGGTTTTAGCTAACTTAAGAAAACCTACTTAAGTGAATGAGCTAAAAATTTTTGATACATGGCTTTAGCAACAACCCAGGCAGCAGGTAGGCCTGGGATCACAATCATTGCGACAGCGACCCATGAAAAATTCGCCTTAACCCATGGATGCTCACCGATAACAAAGCCTAAACTAGTTAAACTGCCAACCCAAAGAATACCCCCTGTGATGTTGTAAGCAGAAAATCTTGAATAGGACATTTGGGCAACGCCCGCCACAAAAGGTGCAAATGTTCTAATAAAAGGTAAAAATCTACCTACTACAATCGTAATCGGCCCGTGTGTCTCATAAAAATCATGGGTCTTATTAAATGCATCGCGATTAAACCAACGTGAATTTTCCCAAGAAAAAACTTTAGTCCCAATCACTCGGCCTATCGAATAATTAAGCGCATCACCTGCTACTGCAGCAACCACCAAAATTAACAGCAGAACGGGCAAACTCATTCCGCCCACGGCTGCAATTGCACCAGATACAAATAAAAGTGAATCCCCCGGCAAAAACGGCATCACAACTAAGCCAGTCTCAACAAAAATAATGGCGAACAACAAGACATAAACCCATAGCCCCCACTCGGCCACCACCACTGTTAAGTGCTTATCTAGATGTAAAAAAAGATCCAGTAACTGTGAAAAATCTATAACCGACATTATTGGAATACCACCGTGCTCTTACCATTTAACAAAATGCGATGTTCAGCATGCCATCTAACAGCTCTTGATAAGGCCATGCACTCAACATCACGGCCTACCGCGGCTAACTGTTCAGGATTCATGGCATGATCAACACGCTCAACGCCTTGCTCAATAATAGGGCCCTCATCTAAATCAGTTGTCACATAGTGGGCTGTAGCGCCAATTAACTTGACGCCTCGCTGGTGTGCCTGCCAATAGGGTTTTGCCCCTTTAAAACTTGGTAAGAAAGAATGATGGATATTAATTGCTTTACCAGCTAATTTCTCACACACGGCAGGTGACAAAATTTGCATATATCTAGCCAGCACCACCAAATCAATTCGCTCTCGCTCCACTAGATCAAGCAATTGTTGCTCCTGCTGATCTTTACGCATATCAGTAGCACTAGTTAACGGTAGATAATGAAATGGGATGCCATAGGATTTTGCCAAACCCTCAAAATCTTGATGATTTGAAGCGATACCCGCAATCTCTACCGGTAAATAACCGCTATGGGTTCTAAATAACAAGTCATTAAGGCAATGCCCTAATTTAGAAACCATGATGAGTATTCTAGGCTTGCTTGAGGCCTCAAACATTCCCCACTCCATATCAAATTTCTGACCAACTTCAATAAATCTTTTTCTTAAGGCCAAAAGATCTAGAACTTGAGTGGTTTGATCAAAGTGAACCCGCATAAAAAAGCGCCCAGTAAAGGTATCGCTAAATTGTGCGGAATCTAAAATATTAGCTGTTTCGCTAAACAGGAAATGACTAACCGCATGGACAATTCCTGCGCGGTCTGGGCAAGCTATTTTAAGTATGAAACCTGGTGTCGACATATTCCTATTATCCATGGGCAATCATCTAGTGCTGTATTAAAGCATTTTATTGCGTCTATTTTTTGAAAATGCCTTAAAAATTGACATCTAAACTACATTATTTGAGCGCTCATCAGCTTAAAATTGAGGTTTTGACAATTCAATCAAAGGTTAGGTATGAGTATCCAGTCTGTTGGCATTATTGGCGCTGGCACGATGGGCAATGGTATTGCTCAAGCATGTGCAGTTTCTGGTCTAAATGTTGTCATGGTGGACATTAGCGATGCTGCTGTTCAAAAAGGTTTAAACACAATTTCTGGCAGCCTTGATCGTTTGATTAAAAAAGAAAAAATGACTGAAGCTGAAAAGTCTGCCGCCATGGCACGCATTCAAACAAGTACTGACTACAGTAGCTTCACTTCATGTGGGATGGTTATTGAAGCAGCTACCGAAAACTATGACCTGAAGGTAAAGATTCTCAAACAATTAGATGGGATCGTGTCTAAAGATGTAATTATTGCAACCAACACCTCATCCATATCTATTACGCAGCTAGCTGCTCAGATTTCTTTGCCAGAACGATTTATTGGTATGCATTTCTTCAACCCAGTACCCATGATGGCACTAGTTGAGATTATTCGTGGATTACAAACCAATGATGCCACTCATGCTTTAGTACAAGATATGGCAAAAGCTTTGGGTAAAGAGCCTATTACAGTCACTAATGCTCCAGGATTTGTGGTCAACCGGATTCTTATTCCAATGATCAATGAAGCTTTCTTTGTTCTAGCTGAGGGGATTGCAACGCCTGAGGATATTGATGCCGGCATGAAATTGGGTTGCAACCATCCGATTGGCCCTTTAGCTCTAGCAGATATGATTGGTTTAGATACCTGCTTAGCCGTCATGGAAGTTTATTTCAACAACTTTAATGACTCCAAATACCGCCCTTGCCCGCTATTACGCGAGATGGTGGCGGCTGGTTATCTTGGTCGCAAAACCAATAAAGGCGTTTACAGCTACTAATCTAGCTAGCGACACATATGCCCACTCATGATTCTTTTGCTCCACTAGCCGAATCCTTAAGGCCCAAGCGCTTAGAAGATTTAGTAGGGCAAGCTCACCTCATGGGTGAAGGTAAACCTTTACAAATTACTTTTGCATCTGGCAAACCTCATTCAATGATTTTATGGGGTCCACCTGGTGTTGGCAAAACCACAATTGCTCGCTTAACTGCAGGCGCCTTCGACTGTGACTTTATCGCCCTTTCTGCAGTTCTAGCGGGCGTTAAAGAAATTCGCCAAGCAATCGAACAAGCACAGCAAAATTTATCTCAATTTGGTAAACACACCATTTTGTTCGTAGATGAAATCCACCGCTTTAATAAATCCCAGCAAGATGCACTTCTACCCTTTGTTGAGTCTGGACTAGTTACATTTATTGGTGCCACCACAGAAAACCCTTCTTTCGAGGTTAACTCAGCCCTTCTTTCCCGAGCACAGGTATATGTCCTTCAATCTCTGACACACAAAGATATGGAAGCACTCTTGGCAAAAGCAATCAGTCAAGGATTAGTTAAGATTGAGTTTGACACAGAGGCGCAACAAGCACTCATTGATTTGGCAGATGGCGATGCTAGACGTTTTCTAAATCTACTCGAAAAAATTAATAATGCCGCACAAACTAGCCAAGTCGAAAAAATATCTCTCGAGTTTTTCAGTAATGCAGTAGGTAGTAGCCATCGCCGTTTTGATAAAAGTGGGGACTACTTCTACGATCAAATATCAGCACTTCATAAATCAGTTAGAGGCTCCAATCCTGATGCTGCACTCTACTGGTTTTGCCGTATGATTGACGGAGGCGCTGATGCCAAATATTTAGCGCGTAGAATTGTACGGATGGCCTGGGAAGACATTGGTCTAGCAGATCCTAGGGCCATACAGCTAGCTAATGATGCCGCAAGCACTTATGAGCGATTAGGTAGTCCTGAAGGTGAGCTTGCATTAGCGCAAGCGCTCATTTATTTGTCAGCTGCACCCAAAAGCAATGCTGGCTATAACGCTTATAACCAAGCACGTAGTTTTATAGCAGCAGACAAATCTAGAGAGGTCCCTATTCATTTGCGAAATGCTCCCACGAAACTTATGAAAGAATTAGGTCATGGGAAGGCCTATCGCTACGCCCATGATGAACCCCACGCATATGCTGCAGGTGAAACCTATTTACCAGACGGCATGACCGAACCCCACTGGTACCAACCAACAGACAGGGGTCTAGAAGCCAAAATTAAAGAAAAACTGGCTTTTCTTCAATCACTTGATCAGGCCACCCCAAAAAAATCTAAATAAAAAACCCGCATATCGCGGGTTTTTTATTTAATGTGTTTAATTAATCACACCAACATATCAGCCCATATATTACGAGCCCATGCCTGAGCGTACTCACCCTCTAATGGATTCGCGGCAGCAGAAACACCGCCCGAGCCTGGCACAGTTAACATCGTGCGCTTATCAGCATCGTAGCGATGTACGCTAGACACATGAACCACATCTGTTGCAGAAACAAAGCTGTAGCAAGTATTGTTATACACAGGCAGTTGATTAACCTCTGCACCGCTCAAGATAGCCACTACAGCAGCAGCACAAGTTTTACCATGTTGATTAGCCATATGACCAGACTTAGGCATTAATGGTGCGACTTGAATAGAGTCACCCAATACGTGAATATTAGGGGCAACCTTCGATTCAAAAGTTAAGAAATCGACTTCGCACCAACGAGCATTCATGTTAGCCAAACCTGTTGTTAATGCAATTTTTCCAGCACGCATTTGCGGCAATACATTCAACACGTCAGCTTTAATATCATCGTTAAACTCAAATTTTAATGTCTTATGTTTAACATCAACATCAGCTAAAGCATGTTTAGGACGGTACTCCACCATGCCCGCATATCGTGTGGACCAAGCTGCCTTAAATAAACCCGGCTTAGAAGTAACATCATCATTAGCATCTAAAATTAATACCTTGCTCTTAGGCTTGCTTTTTTTAAAATAATCAGCCACCTGACAAGCTCGTTCGTAAGGTCCCGGAGGACAACGATATGGTGCCAAAGGTATTGAAATGGCAAATACGCCGCCATCCCTCATGTCTTCCAATTGTTTTCTGAGTGCTACAGTTTGCGGCCCTGCCTTCCAAGCATGCAAAACTTCTTCCTGTGCATTTGGACTTAGCATACCAGGCAGTTTTTCATAATTTAAATCAATGCCAGGAGAAACAATTAATCGATCGTAAAACAATGTCGCACCGCCAGCTAAGCTCACCTGACGCTTGGCAATATCAATGGACGTCACTGAATCTCTAATTAAATTAACGCCATGGTTTTTTCTTAAGCCATCATAAGAAACTGTAATGTCTTCAATATTTTTACTTCCACCTACGACCAGGTTAGACAAAGGGCAAGAAATAAAATTTTGATTAGGCTCAATTAAAGTTACATCAGCAGTGTAATTAGAAAATTTACGAACATATTTAGCAGCCGTAGCTCCGCCATACCCACCACCAATCACAACAACCTTAGCACCCTTTGTATTTATTTCAGTGGTTGCACAACCAGTTAATGCTGTTACTGCAGCGCCCGCACCAACGAGCTGAATAAATTCACGTCTTTGCATGATTGCCCCTTATTTAGTTTTAGCCACTGGCTTTTCATGCGGCAAAGCTGCGAAATAGCCTGCAATTGCCACGATTTGCTCATCAGAATAGCCCTTGCTTAATTGATGCATGATGGAAGCAACACGCTTGCCTGATTGGTAATCTTTCATTTTCTCAATCAAATCCGCCTTTTTTTGACCGGCCAAACTTGCCATCCCACCCTCAGAATAACCATCGGTACCATGACAAGCAAAACAAGCGGAAGCCCACTGCTTCACCTGCAATGATTGTGCACTGACATTCAATGAGAAAGCTAATGCGCCCAATGTCAAACTACTTATCCATATTTTTTTCATCAATACCCCCTTTATTAAGTAAATATTAATACCTTCTCTCGAGGTCAACCCTTGGGGTTTAACCTTAAACTTAGGCTTAATATCTAACCATGAAATATCTTCAGTACCTGTTGCCATAAGTCAATACAACTTATAGATACCCCAAAGGGCATCTCAAGATTTGACTATTTTTTAGCGTACTTACTTAATTCAAAAAAATCCAAATCCACCATAAGTCCATAATCTTTTTGAATCACGACACCTTGATTGTTCAAAATATAAAGCTCTGGTATGCCCTTGCGCTTGCCAATAGCCTGACTTAACTGCGGAGTCATCATGGTCACCGGGAAATCATAATGATTGCTTTTCATATACCCAGCAACAATAGCTTCATTTTTATCAACCGAAATCGTTAATACATTTAATGAATTAACCGGTATATTTTTAATCAGTTGACTTAAATGTACATTTTGTTTCTTGCAGTATGGGCACCATGTTGCCCAAACTTGAACCAAGGTATTCCTTTGATTCCAATGAGACTGATCTAAAACCTGGCCATCAACTGTCGTCAGTGTTCCAAGTAATAGTTGCTCCCCAACCTCAAGCGCAGAAGTGGTTGGCATATAGCCAACCATTCCAAAAAATAAAGCGCTCAGAAAGGCTTTGATGAATACCCTCATCAAATTTACTTAAGAAAATGCGTGAAATTCTTAGCTGGCTCGCGCTCAGTCACCAAAGTATTTTCAATCTTGCTATGGTCCGCAAAGCCTAATGACATGCCACACACCACTTGCTGCTCAGGCTTCAAATCTAAATGTTTCGCAATAATTTTATGGAACTGAGTAAATGCTGCTTGTGGGCAAGTATCTAAGCCGCGAGCTTTAGCTGCCAACATCACGTTTTGAATAAACATACCGTAGTCCAACCAACTACCCTGCTGCATGACTCTATCAATGGTGAAAAAGATGCCGACAGGTGCATCAAAAAATTGATAGTTGCGGGCATGCTGAGCTTGCATTTTTTCCTTATCGTCTTTCCCTAAACCCAATAAGCCATACAAATCAATACCGACTTTACGGCGACGAGAAATATAGGGGTCAACCCACTTCGCTGGGTAATAGTTATATTCCTCTTCGTGATCTTTAATCGCCACAGGATCCTTAAAAGCTTGCATGATGTCATCTGTAATAGCCTGCTTTTTTGCACCCGTCACCACATAGACTTGCCATGGCTGAATATTCGTTCCAGATGGTGCTCTAGCAGCAACATCTAATAAATCGACAAGAACTCCTTCAGAAATTTCTGTAGGTAAAAACGCACGAATAGATCTACGCGCCTTCATATTGTCATCAATAATCTTTGTAATCTCAGCTTGAATCATAGGGTTACTCTCTGTTTTAGGTATTTAAATATGACCTGTTATCTTAAATCATATCGAAATGAGGGGCTCTAGAACCTCCCTGCTGTCAGTTATGCCCCATCAAAAATTACAAAATATATCATTAAAAACATATACTTAAGCATTGAAAAATCATATTTATAAGGATTCAGAGCCATTTCAGCCCGTAGATGCCGTCAAACCTAGTAAAAGCCCCTATAAAATAGTCATAGTTCTTTTATAAAACTGTGCGATACTTGGCATGTAGGTCTTCAAGTAGCTTCCGTCGTTACCATTTATTAAAATGGGTGATTCGGTTAGTTGAATCTTCCAGCCCTGCAAGAAATGGTGAGTAATCACCGTGTTTAATTTTTTTAAGGAATTACAGTAATGGCAACAGGTATTGTTAAATGGTTTAACGACGCAAAAGGTTTTGGTTTTATTACTCCTGATGGTGGTGGTGAAGATCTTTTCGCTCACTTCTCAGCGATTCAAGGTAACGGTTTCAAAAGCTTGAAAGAAAACCAAAAGGTTAGCTTTGAAGTAACAACTGGCCCTAAGGGCAAGCAAGCTTCTAACATCAACCCACTATAATTGTTGGTTGGTTAATAAAAAAACCCGATTTCGATCGGGTTTTTTTATACCTTATTTCTTTCTTTTCTTTCTACTATCTTGCTCTAGAACTATCCCAGACTTTTCTTAGAGATCAAACCAAACCAAATCCACCCAGTACAGCACCCAAAAAAAGAAGTATCAAAATATGGGCATTTGTTTTCCATATAAGTAATACAGTGATACTGGTACACAACCAAAGTGGCCAATCTCTATCTATTTGATTATTCGTAGCAGTGATAATCCAACTTGTTGCCAAAATAGCTCCAACCACAAGCGGCGCTAGCCCTTGTTTAAATGCCAAGACATAACTCTTGTCTTTATTTGCCTGAACCCAGCGAGAAGTTGCATAAGTTAATAAAGAGCTCGGCAACATAACACCTAACATCGCCACGCACATACCAAAAACACCCCAGATATATTGCTGATAGCCCACTGAGACAGAGTTAATACCAATATGCCATCCAAACATGGCAATAACTAAAATATTAGGTCCAGGAGCAGATTGAGCAATCGCAATGGATGTTAAGAATTGATCTTCAGTCATCCACTTGGTTTGATTGACCATGTAACGATGCATCTCAGGAATAACCGTGACCGCACCACCGACAGCCATCAACGAAACACCTAAAAAATGTAAAAAGACCAAGGTCCAATCTGAAAAATGCAGTAGGTTCATGACTTGATTTTTCTATAGGTCAAGTAAATAGAAAATAAACCCAAACTCAGCAATACATAAATCAAAGGGACACGGACAATAGCAACTGCTAAGAAGCATAAGACCCCAATGATTGAAGCTGGGAAATAACCTAAGGGATGATTTTTAAGAGCACTGGCCATTTTTAGAGAGGCTCCTGCAATTAAACCTGCTGCCACAGCCCCCATACCTCTTAAGGCGCCAGCCACCACCGGGTATCCACTCAACTCTTGGTAGGAAAATGCTATGGCAATTAAAACAAGCATGGGGAAAAGCAACATCCCAGCAATACCAGCAATTGCACCTTTCCACCCAAAATAACGAGATCCAAAAATAATTGCTAAATTAACCACATTAGGACCTGGCAAGACTTGAGCAACAGCCCAGTCCTCTAAAAATTCCTCTTGGGTGTACCACCCCTTTTTATCCACCAGCTCTCGTTGAGCAACAGGTAACACCCCGCCAAAACCTTGGAGTGCCAGCCAGGTAAAAGACCAGAAAATATCGGATTTTGATGCTGGAAATCGTTTCATCAGCAGATTTTAATCGCGAATGAAACATCGCATGAGACTCATGCGAGTGAATACTTATTTTGCTTCGAGCAATCTAATCGTTCGAATGGCATCCCCTTGAATGCGTACAGGCCTACCTTGAAAATAAATACTTACTTGAGAAATACCATTCGTTAAGACAGTAAACGGCGCTTGCCCAGTAAAGGTGTAATTAGACCCAACATCCATCATCTGCATATTTGACTTACCTGCAAGGTCAATAACGCAAATAGTTTGTTTAGCTTTAGATTGAACAAAAATAAAATCTGCTGTTTTAGTAGGCTCTAGGACCCGATACTCGGAAACAGTAGGATCTGCTTTGGGGCAGCTAGCTTCTGAAGGTAATGGTGGTACAACGACTGGTAAGCTCGCGCCAGTCGATACTGAACTTGCTTGAGAAACTTCAGGTAGAGGCTCAATAGGTTCAGCAGGCACAACAGCGGCAGTAGGTGTCTGCTGACCGATCAAGAGGTCAATGATTTCATTCCTTGTTACAAAAAGTCCTGCAGCAACTAAACCTAGCAACATCCACTTAACCGCGCCTGCTGGTAAAGGTAATGAGAGTCTTGAAATAAAATACTCTTTGCCGGATTGAATATTCTCTAAAGTTACTTTTTGCTTAATTAGCTGAGCAACTGCTTTATCTGCTTTTTTGTCTGTACTGACGATGGACTGACTCGGGGCAACCATGACAGGTTTTTCAATCTTATTATTTTTGACTGACTCAGCGACAGGCTCTGCATCAAAGGGTAGCGAATTTTGAAAAACTCGATCACCATCAGGGTGAACCAAAAATTGAGACTCCTCCAACCCGAGAAGTTTTCCAATTTTCTTGGCCACGGTGACCTTATGAGCCTCAGAGTAAAAAGAAGAGGCGCCCCCTTCTTCTAACTGAATAATATGGTTTTTAGATAAACAAGCTTTGGCTCCAAGCTCTTCAGGTTTTAGCTTAAGTCGAAGTCGGGCAGCCTGAAGCACACTCCCCTGAATCTCAGGGATCATAGCTCCTTTATTTTTTACAAGACTGACCATACTTCTCCTTAGAGTTTATGCCGACAAAGTTGCCATGTAACGAACTAAATCCTGCAATGAATCTGCCTGCATCTTCTCCATCACCCGAGCTTTATGCACTTTGATGGTTGCATTGGTGGTTCCTAACTCAACAGCAATATCCTTATTCATCAAGCCATCCACCAATAATGCACACACCTCTGCTTCACGCGGCGTCAGCAGTTCATAACGCTGACGAACAGACACTGACTGGCTAATTTTTTTAAATCTTGCCTTATCTTTATCAACCGCATTCGTCAACGCCACCAATAAATCATCTAAGTTAAATGGCTTAAATAAAAAATCAACTGCACCTTGTTTCATCCCCATCACAATCTCATGGGACATCGACTCACCTGAAATAAAAATAATCGGAGTTAAACGCCCCATTTCAAGCAAACGATTCTGCAATTCCACACCAGACATCACTGGCATTCTCATATCTAACAAAATAGCCGCTGGAGAAACCGGCACTGATTTATGAAGAAAATCTTCTGGTGAAGCATAGACATCAGCGGTATAACCATACGTAGTTAACATACGGGCTAAAGAGCTACGCATGGATTCATCATCATCTACAACATAAATATGACCTAAAGCACTCATAACATCCATCTACTTATTGACATAGAGTCATATTAGTAAGATTTAAGTTACTTGGATATTGACCCTAGGGCTAACCATATATTGTTCAAATATACATTAAGGGTGCTGCTCCGGGGTCACATTTAGAGCAACCAAAAACCGGGAAACCATATTATAAGTAGCGATAACACCTACTAATTCAACTAAATGCTGCGTCCCCAAGAGATCCTGTAAGCGCCCCATTAAATCCTGACTCACTTGGACCTGCTTAGTCATCTGAATGGTTAGTTCTATAGCGTCTTCTTCTAGCGGTGCAAATAACCCCACCGGCAACTTATTTTGACCAATCTGCCTCATTCCAGCCACTTGCGCCTCACTACCCCCAGCAGCTAAAAACACTGGGGCATGATGAATAAATTCATATTCAGCACCGTTAATAACGGCAACCCCACACATCGCTAACTCTCGCAACTTAGGATCTAATCCTAAATTATTTCTAACTTCACCCAAAAAAGCATTCCACCCTTTAGCAAAGGGTGCACTGTGCAACAACATGCGATCAAGGTTAATCAGATCACCACCGCGACGCTGACGAATCGCCTCCACCAAATCAGCTGGCTCTTTTAAGTCTAGCGGTTGATAAGGGACTAGACGTGCTTGATCAGAGCTCATGTTAGCTGCACCTTGCTTAATTAGAATCTTCTTTGATGTTGTTTTCTTTTACAAACTTTCCCCAAATATCAATTTGATTATTTACAAACTCTTGAGCTGGTTTAGGACCCAAACCAGCTAACTCGATACCTTGTGACTTCAAACGATTTGCTACATCTGGGCTCTTTAAAGCTTTAGCAATTTCAGCATGCATCTTATTAATTAATGCCTCTGGCGTTTTTATGGGTGCAATAATCGCCCACCAAGCAGGTGCATCAAAGTTTGGATAACCACTTTCAGCCACAGTTGGCACGTTAGGTAATTCAACTGTGCGCTTCTTCGTCGTAACCACTAGTGGAATAACGCCATTAGACTCAATATGTGGCTTAACTAAAAATAATGAGCCAATCGCCAAAGGTACATGACCTGCTAAAGCATCTTGCATTAATGGACCACCGCCTCGATAAGGCACATGGGTCCAATCAAATTTAGCTTCTTTTGACAATAAAGCCATTGATAAATGGCCTAAGCTGCCGGTGCCAATTGAACCATAATTCGCTGGCTTTTTAGATTTAGACTGCTCAATCAACTGCTTAAAACTAGTAATCCCTGAGGCCTTACTAGCCGTTAATACCATTGGAGCTGTGCCAATCATCGTGACAGTTGCAATATCTTTTTTCGTGTCATACGGCATCTTATCTTTAAGGCTTGGATTAACACCGTGGGTATCAAAAACCACCGCAAAGGTATAACCATCTGGAGCTGCTTTAGCCAAAGCATTAGTACCAATCACGCCTGATGCACCGCCAATATTTTCGACAATCACCGATTGCTTTAATTGATTTTGTAGTGCTGGCGCCAAAATTCTGGCTACTTGATCAACGGACCCGCCCGGAGGAAATACAGAAATTAAACGTATGGGCTTCTGCGTTGGCCAATCGTGACCTTGCGCCTGAACAACGCCCATGAGGCACAATGAAGCAAACAAACCACCTAACAGCTTGAATTTCATACCATCCCCTTTATTTCGTATTTAGCCAATTTAGCCTTATAACTACGTAAATATCCCACACTCCTATAATCTAAGCAAATAAATAATGAGGATGCCGTGAACAAAAAAATTGTTGTTCTAGATGACTATGAAAAAGCCTATAAAAGGCTGGCTAACTGGGACAAAATTGAAGCCAAGGCCCAGGTTCAGATACATCATCAACCTCTACATGGTCAAAAGCTTCTCCAAGTGCTTGAGGGCGTTCAGGGACTGGTTTTAATGCGGGACAGGACCCCCCTTCTAGCCGACCTCATCGACCAACTCCCATTACTTGAACATGTGGTGTTTACAGGCACCCGTAACATGGCACTTGATATCCAAGCTCTCAAAGCCAGAAATATCACTATCAGCCACACCGAATGGGGTCCATCCAAAGATAGTACCGCCGAGCTAACATGGGCGCTCATACTAGGCATTCATAAGCGAATTGTTGAACAAAATACCTTATTGCTCAATCATGCTTGGCGCAATCAAAACTCTTTGCTGCCTGTATTGAGAGGCCAAACATTAGGGTTAATCGGCTTAGGCGAAATTGGTGGCCGAGTAGCTAAAATTGCCCAAGCGTTTGGCATGCATGTACAGACCTGGAGTCCTAATATGACCCATGAAAGAGCTTCTGCGGTAGGAGCTACTTTTACCAGCTTAGAGCACCTTTTAGAGCAATCACACATCGTGTCCTTACATCTTGTAGCAGGCCCTTCGACTAAAGGCATATTAAGTAAGGAAAAAATTGCGCTGATGCGGTCAGATGCCCTATTAATCAACACATCAAGATCAACGCTGATTGATACAGCTGCACTGGTGGATGCCCTCCATCAACACACAATAGGTGGTGCAGCCATTGATGTATTTGATCAAGAACCTCTAGCCAAGGAACATCCGCTCCGCGCAACCCCCCATACACTTTTAACACCTCACCTTGGTTTTGTAGCAAAACCAGTCTTCCAAAGTTTTGTGGATGGCGTGGTGGAATCTTTAGAGGCTTGGTTAAATGGCAAACCCACAGTCCGCCCTTTGCCCTGACTGTGGAAACCCATTCAGGGCGCTAGATAAGAGCTGCCCTTTTTGCGGGTCCACCACAAGGCCGACCGTTTCCAAAAAAGATGCTGGCATCTATACACTGAATCTAGAAACGTCGCTACCGACGGTGGATCAAGCCATTGATAAATTTGACCGTGCCCTCACTGAATTACAAGGCACAGCCATTGCAATAGTTAAAGTTATTCATGGCTATGGTTCGAGCGGCAAAGGTGGCAGCATCAAAGCAGCAATTAGGCAAGAGCTCATTTATCAAAAACATCATCATGTCATTCTTAACTATTACGCCGGAGAGGACCTCATTCCCGGCAAAGACATGTATCAACAATTATTGAAGCAAGAACCACTCATCAAAAACATACTGACAAAAGATATGTTTGGTAATCCTGGCATTACGATCATTATTTTGAAGAGGTCATCATGAACACACATAGCCCATCTCCTGAAGAAATAGAAATTCTTGAAGCTCTGCGCTTACATAGAAAAATACATAGAAAAAACTATCCGAAACAGGCTTCACCCCATCAAGACCAACCTGGCAACACGATCACTTTAGGCCAAAGAGTTTCTGATAACGTGGCGAGAACTGTTGGATCTTGGCGCTTCATCATTATTCAAAGTATTGCCATCGTAGTTTGGATTACAGGCAATATAGTCATTGGCCAAGGATCTTGGGATCCTTATCCTTTTATACTTCTCAATCTATTACTCTCATTCCAAGCAGCCTACACAGCACCAGCAATTATGATGAGTCAAAATAGACAGGCGGAGGTTGATCGTCAACAAGCCAATAATGATTTTGAAGTGAATGTTAAAGCTGAACTTGAAATTGAATTGCTGCATCAAAAAATTGATTTGCTAAAAGAGAAAGAGCTACTATTCCTAACCGAAGCAATTCGTGATCTCAGCAACAAAATAGAACACATGCAAAGTCGATCATAAGTCTATGGTTCATACCGATAATCAAACTTGCTCAGCCTGTAACGCATTATTCTGCTGTGATGTTTTGGCAGGAAAAGATGACTGCTGGTGTTTTCAGATACCAGCCATAGATATACAACAATTAAATTCTTTAAAAGGCTGCTTGTGCCCTGATTGTTTGAAAGAAAAATCTCACCAACCTATCACTGTGCCAATTGCAAAATAGCCTGTTCAAATGTTTCAACAGATTGACCACCCTGAATCAGATGTTTTTGGTTAAAAATAATGGATGGCACTGAATGAATGCCTAAGCTGGTGTAGTACTTCTCAGCTTCTCGCACTTCAGCAGCAAATAAATCGGAATCTAGCATCACCTTTGCTCGGCTGACATCTAACTCCGCCCTAGCAACAGCATCTAGCAGATTTTGTTGGTCATCCAAGCTGATGGCCAATGTGAAATAGGTTGTTAACAGTTCTTTTTTAAGTCGCTGTTGAGCTGATGCACCCACTTCATGCAAGGCCCAATGTAATAAGCGATGGCAATCAAACGTGTTGTAAACGCGCCCCCGCCCTTCTGGATGAAATGTAAATCCAACAGCAGCGGCTCGTTCACGAATATTTTTTTGATTGACCTCAACCTGCTCAGCACTAATGCCATATTTTTGGGTTAGATGCTCAACCACATCCTGACCGCCCTTAGGCATATGGGCATTCAACTCAAAAGGCTGAAATCGAATATCAACCTTAACTTGGCCTTCTAAGTTTTTAATCGCCTGCTCTAAGGAACCCAAACCTACTGCACACCAAGGGCAAGCAACATCTGAGACAAAATCAATTTCAACCGTTTTTTCCATAGAATGATTATCTATGGTTCCTTACCTTTTTGCAGAAAGGGATTTAGTCGGAACGGCTACAAATCCACTCTTTACGCTGCCACTCACCTGGTTTTTCAGCAAAAACCATCCAAATAACCAAACCGCTAATAACAGACCAAATTGGGTTTGCAATTAAAGTTTTCATGACATATCTCCTCTTAGGGCCCTTAAATACAGGGAATTAACTGAACACTGTATAAATATACAGTATTTTGTAAAAGTGTCAAGAACTTTAATTTACTCAGATTTTCTGGTGTAACAGAACGAATTACGTTCCCAGCGCTTAAATGGGGTAAGTTAAAGCAAAGTTGACACGCCAAGAGTGAGGCTTAGACTCATAAAGGCCCGGCAAATAATCAGAATAACGACCCACCGCCTTAGCGACTGAAGCGTTGTAATTGACGCCATTCATTGTTCCAATGAATGTCATGCCAGCAGCCTGCAAGCTATAAGGGTCGTTGTATTGCCCCTGAATAGGGTTGCGATTCTTCTTAACAAAACCTGCATCATAAAAAATACCGATGTAATGATTGGCCAGATATTGCTGACGTAGCTCAAGCGAAGCCAAGGCCCCAACATCCCCAACACCATCCAACGTCGTATAGGCACGCACCCCATTTACGCCACCTAACGAAAAACGATTGTAAGTATCCAAATTACGAGATGGCATTCCTTGGGCACGCACCTTCGCATAGATATTCAGCCCATCTTCATTAAGGTTTTTTTGGAAGTTAGCGCCGAGCAAAATAAAAGAATAATGGCCATGATTATCATCATTACCCGTAACAACGCTTCCTTCATAGGATGCTATGTTGTCTTTTGCTAGACTACTATTATCTGCAGATAATTTAACTTTAATCTGATCATCCACAATATTACTTAACTCTGTGCCTGTGATCTTTAACCTGCTTGTTGTGTGGCGTTGAGAGAAATCAATCGTAGATTTAAAAACCATGGCTCGATTGGAATCTAAGATATTTGTTAAACCAAGACCATGATTAGTTGTTTGACCCCGTGTTGACGAAGTGCCACTAAAAATAGTTCGACTAAAAACAGCCTCGTTAAAAAGATGTACGCGGCCAAATAAAATCTCTACTGGGGCCTCGTAGTCGATCCGACCAAAGCTCAAACCCTCTGAAGCCTGACCAAGAATCGTTGTGGCAGCATCAGGAGTAAAACCGCTAAAACTAGCTATACCTAGAGCTTGGATACTACCGTATTGCCTTAATCCATAATTATTTACTTGTACGGCGCTATAACGTGTAGCACCGGGATCATTTTCTTTTTCAGACACATTAACCACCAAGGTTACTTGGTCAGATCCAACAGGTCTAATATTTAAATCGAGGGCAATAGGTAAATCAAAACTAATGCTATTAATTTTTTGCTCTAGAGCCAGTACATCAACAACACGGCCAGGAAGTGCGCTATCCCCTACTCGAGCGATAATTTGATTCGCATATTGCTCAGCAAGTGCCTTATCTTTCGATAGAATTTTAATATCTTTGACTGTAGGCAACGATATTTTAATAATCAAAATATCGCCATTAGTCGCTTTAGACGTTTCGGTATATAAAAAAGCAAAATAACCGGCATCATTAAATTTTTTCCAAGCCCACTCTTTAAAGTCTGCGATCTGTTGATTAGTCACGGACTTCCCTTCAAATGGAGCCCAGTACGCTAAGATGTCATTTTTGATTAACTCATGAGAAGTCTCAACCTTAAGCAAATGACTAATATAAATTCGCGTGTCTTTAGTCTTAGCCTCTTGGAGGGGTTGTTTCTTATTTCCAAGCTTTGGCATTGTTGAGTTTTCTTCGATATTTTTTAATGCGGCTGCAGGGTTGTCGCTGATAGTAGGAACAGACTGCCCGAAGCCCACCAAAGGAAAAAATAATAAAGCACCAAAAATAATGGAATTCTGAATAAGACCGATCTTTGATAACTTGAATTGTTGAAAATTAATCATAATTATTAGGTTGCAGAAAAAATAGTGGGGATGTTTAGTTAGTGAATTAACTTTTAGCGTCATAGCAAATATGAATATCTGCATCTTGTGTGTTTTCACATAAACACTGCTTGGAATCATCTGCCAGACATTGCCCAACATCATCTAGAGAAACAGTAGCAAATGAACTCGAATCCTCCGCCACATGATTAACCGCCTTAGATTCAGGGATATTTGAAACTGTCACTGGATTGATTGCCGTAGATCCTTGCGTGACAGTAAGACTGCCATTAAGTGTTTGCACAATGTAATTATCGGAATTAATACCAGCAGTTAAGACATCATCAGTCACGCCAGAAGACGTACGAGATGCTAATCCATCAACTCTTAAACCGATTGAGGCAACTGTATCTGCACCAACAAAACCAGCCGCTCGGTAGGTATTAGTTTGCATCAAACCAGTGTAGGCACGTGTTGTTATATCACCAGTAACTGTTAAGTTAGCTTTGGCGATATTTAACGCACCATTCACAAAATTTACATGGCTATAGTTCGCTAAATCACCAGATAACACATGGTTATAGGTGCCGGCATTAGTGCCTATTGCAGCAACGTCGACAATGCCTGAGACATTTGTAGCGGTATCTTCCCCCACCAAACCCGTAGCCGTAAAGCCAGAAGCAGTTTGTGACAAACCGTTGTAAGTCGTATTGTTACTATTACCAGTAATAACCACTGAAGTATTTGTGTTTTTCGCAATATTGAGCGCACCATTTACAAAAGTTACATGGCTATAGTTCGCTAAATCACCAGATACCACATGGTTATAGGTACCAGCATTTCGGCCTGTGGCAGCAATATCGACAACACCTGAGATATTCGCGGCAGTATCATTCCCCACTAAACCAGTAGCAGTAAAACCAGAGGCCGTTTGTGACAAACCGTTGTAAGTCGTATTGTTGCTATTACCGGTGATAACCACTGTGGCATTTGTATTTTTGGTAATCGTTATCCCACCATTTACTGTGTTTACATCGTAGTTATCAGAGACAATACGCGTGGTTAAGTCATCAGACGTTTGACCCACATTGGTTCGCGATGCCAATCCGGTAATGGTTAAACCAGTTGAAATGGCAGTATCACCACCAACAAAACCAGTGATTGTGTATGCATGAGTTTGTGCAGAACCGTTGTACTGATTCGTTACCGTATCGCCAACAACGGCCAGATTAGCCTTAGCAGTCACCAATATTCCAGGCTGATAGCTAATCAGATAATTTCCATTAGGATTACTGTTCGCTATAGCGTTAACCGTATAAGTACCTGCATTGCGACTATTGATTGCATCACCCGTAAAAGATATGCCACCCAATGTTGTCAACGCTTCACCATTCATAAAACCATTTGCACTAACAGATGGGGGGATCGGTGACAGCGAATTAAAAATAGTGCCATCGTATGTACGGTTCACATTGTTAGCTGAAATGGTTAGAACTGCAGGATTAACAACATAGTTGGCAGCTTGAGTATGAACGCCGATAAAGTTACCATGACTAGCAGCAATACCTGTATTGTTATTCGTGACTGCATTTGCATAGACACCCACATTACTAAGTGCCGATACCCCAGAGAGTGTTGGTGTGATCGTAATCACCCCACCAACACTATCACTCCAAGAATTTCCGCCTGTGTTGACCAAGTTATAAAAATTTAAATTATTCTGGTCTAAATACTGAACACTAGATACAGTAGGTGTACGTAAAGTTCCGTAAGTACTATTAACTCCAGACATCGTAATTAATAATTGTTGTGCCCCCAAAATAGTAAAGTCACCTCCAAGCTTAACCACGTTGTAATTAGAAGCATTACCACCTGCTAAATTAATGGCATACACCCCGGCAGACTCACCTGCAACACGTGAAACACTTGGAGCAGTATATGCACTCGATGTATCACCATTCACTAAGCCGCTCACCGAATAAGTTAACCTAGGATCAACTTGAGTCACCAACTTAGATACTCCCTGTACTGCAAATGTCAGAGTCGCTGGTGTGATTTCTAACACTCCAGGACTAACACTAGTTAAATAATAATTAGCGTAACTTTGACCTGGTGCTGTGGTTGTTGTGATTGCATAGCGCCCCACATTATTTGTTGTCGAAGGACCAGCATAACCGGCAGAAACTATATTATTTAATGAAATACCGGCAGAACTGGCAGTCTCATGATTAACGAGACCATTGACGGTATATGTCAAAGGGACAATGTTTCCATAAGTTGTTATTTTGCTATCTAAAGCAATACTAATGGGTGCTTTAGTAATATTAAGTAAACCAGGTTGAAAAGTAAGATCATAGTTCGCTGCCGTGCCCGTTGCGCTTGTAACATAAGTGCCTGAGTTCACACCACCGCCCGTAACACTAACATTTAAAGCGCTAGAAGTATCGCCAGCTAAGAGTCCAGAAACCTGATAAGTCGAAACAGATTGGGCTTGACCGCTATAAGTTGCATTAACGGTATCAGCTGTAACAACCGCATGAGCCTTATTAATAGTTAACGAGCCATTAACAAAAGTGAGGTTGTAATTAGTGGCAGTTCCACTCGCACTTGTTGCGTAAATTCCAGCATCTTTTTTACTCAAAGATGCACTAATACCACTCAAAGCTGAAGAGGCTGTATCGGTGCCCAACAATCCGCTTACTGTAAATCCTGTAATTGTTTGATCAGCACCGTTATAAATGGTACTGCCAGTATTAGCAGTTACGATTGCATCTGCCTTATTAACCGTTAGCGTGCCGCTATTAAATGCAGTGAGATAACCTAAAGCATTTACTCCCGCAACCGAGCCAGTTAAGGTGTAAGGGGTTGAATTGGCATTGATTGCGTTTTGTGCAGTACCACCATAGCTCACTGTGCCAATAGAAAATAGATCATTATTTACAGCACCAGACGAATAGGTAACACCATTACCTCCGGTATAAGCAAGTCCGTCATAGGTCTTACTTGCATTATTAACTTGATAAGTTAATGTAGGCGCTTCACGATAGATCAAATTCAGACCGGAAGTGCCAAGTGCTTGCGTGTAATTATTAGTTCCCAGCTTGCTGTTGTAACGAAATTTACCAGCACCAATTAAATTGGCAACAGAGGTGCTTCCAGCAACTGAGCCCGTATAAAGACTAATCAGGCCACCCACACCGGAAGTTAAAGAGCCAGCAGTACTCACAACAATATCGTTTGTTGTGGTTCCAACGAAATCTGAATTACCAGACGCAACAATGATCGCAGAACTAGTAGCATCGGACGTGGTAACGCCAGCATTTACATTTATAGCACCATCACTTATTAGTTTGATTGGGCCAGCAGTGTTTACACCAGTTGTTGTATTTACAGTTCCAACGGTCATGCTCACATGATCATTGATAGAGAGGGTTTTTACATTAGCCGCAATGTTTATAAAAGCATTGTTAGCATTCATTAAGGTATCTGTGGCGTTACTGCCTAATAACTCTAAACCAGCCGCCTGAATATCAGCCGTTTGTGTAACTGAACTAGTTAAACCAGAAGCATTAATCGTAAGATTTTTTGTGCTCGGAGTACCACCTACTGCTAGTGTAGAGTTGATCGCGACATTTGCGCCAGTCAATAGCTGTAGATCACCACTAAGAGCATTAGTTGTCACAGGCCCGCCCACCGTGATATTACCTGCCGTAGCATTACCAATCGCTAAAGTTTTAGCTGTGATGCCATTCAACTCAGCCTGACTAAGACCTAGAATACGGTTACCAGCAATGGCACTATTGGTATCAGCACCACCTAAATTAATTTGATTGCCGGCCGTTAAAGACTGAAGGGAAACGACACCAGTAGTTCCAGCGTTAATCACACTGCCCGAGCTAATTGCTAAAGTATCAGCCTGAACATTAAAGTTAGCACCGCCCGTAATAATACCTGTACCTGTAGTAGCAATATTGACGGAGTTATCCCAGTTAGTACCACTCGTATTTTTAGCATCCCCAATAAAATTAATCGAACTAGTTGAGCTATTGCTGCTATTGATCGCTCCAGAGAAGTTCAAACCATATAAACCTGCGTTACTCGATGCGGCTGCTGTACCTTTCATCGTCAGCTTATTAGTAACACCTGAAACAGTGCTCATATTGAGCGTCCCACCAAAAGCAATACCTTCTGAACTTGAACTAGAGCCCTCTAAAGTGACATCACCACTCATAGTTAGGATACGCCCAGCTTGAACTAAGATGCCTCGTTCTTTGGTATTTTGACCAGCGACCAAAGTCGTTGCCTGCCCTATTAAGCTCAATGTGGTGCCCGCAGCTGCGTTGGCCGAGCCGTTGGCATACATCATGAATGCACCATAACCATTGCTTGCTGTCGTTGATGCGCCGCTAATACCTTTTACAATGCTATTAGTACTTGCACCACTTGTGCCTGTAACATTAATGGAACCGCCATTCCAGGCAAATCCGTTGGTGCCGGTACTCGTATTACCCACTGCATTAATATAGGCAGATGAGATGTTAGCGCCTATACGAAGGCCATTATCAGAGGCCGTTTGATTACCGTAAATATTGAGATTGTTTGTTGCTGTAACAGCAGCATTAATATCAATACCGACTTGAGAAAAATAACCAGGCCATGCAGTAGCGCCAAGCGTTCCTGGAGTAATTGCCCCGGTAACCACATCAATCTGACCATTCGAGTTATCGATTGAAATATTGCTAGCTGTTAAAGTGCCGACGCCAGAAGTGGTGATACCTGCTCCAGCCGACTGAAGAAAAATATTACCGCTAGTCGATCTGACAGGGGCGCTAATATTGACCGCTTTTTGAATATACAGTGTTGGCACTGTTCCAAACACACTGATGTTGCCGCTATTCGTGTTTAAACCTCCGCCAGCAACAATCACCCCTTGACTGAACCCGTTATCAGCATTAGTAACGGTACCCGCCACACTGATGCTACCAGCGCCTGTTGAAGCGATGGCATTCGTACCACCAATAGAAACACCATGATCACGAATTTGTGAACCATTACCTATACCGCCTGTGCCGGTAATTGTGATAGCACCATTTTCCGAAGAAATTCTGCCAGTACCCGATGTGTTCACACCAACATCGCCACCTGAAGACCCGGATCCGGCAACTCCAGTAATGTTAATTTTTCCTGCACCAGTCGTGGTGACACTACCGCTAATATCTACTCCAGTGTCATATTGCGCAGCATTACCGCCACGTCCGGTGATAGTGATATCACCACCACTAGAATTAACCGTGCCATTAATCAGTGCGCCTCTGACATAAGTGAACGTTGAATTCGTAACAAAACTAGAATTACCCTCAATCGTCACCGCCCCAGAAGCAGTTGCAATCGTACCTCCAGGCGTCAGCTCGAACCCTCTTGACTCGGTATCAGCATTTTGATTTCTGCCTATCAAGGAAATTTTTCCGCTACCTGTTGTAGAAATCTCACCCCCATTGACATAAATACCAGCAACCAAAGAAAGGTTGCCTTGATAATCTGCAGCCGCCGTCTGGCCATTCATCACAATATCGCCACCACCAGCTTTAATAGTTGCTGTATTCAATGAAATACCATCTAATGTATTAGCACCATCAGCCACAGCAAAACCTGTGCCATTCAGAGCAGTCCCGCCACCCAAACTAATATTGCCACCGTTGCTACTAATACCTGATCCAGCATTGAACACAATGCCACCACCAGTGCCACCAGAATTAGCATTCATAACAACATTTAATTTGCCTGCAGTAGAGCCAATACTCTTACCTGCTGCTACTAAAATATTACGATTTGCAATTAAGCTTAAAGATGCGTTGACGTTGCCTCCTGTTGTCTTTGAAATATTTTCATTAACAAAAATATCACCAGCGCCCTGAGTTGTACCGGTAATTGATTGGGCCACATTCTGAGTAGATGAAGTTGACCCTGCGCCAGTACCCGTGCTAATCGTGACACTGGTGCCATTATTCAACGCAGAACTAATATCACCTGCCAAGACTACGCTGTCGCCAGAAATTGATGCAGTGGATGTGGCATTAATCTCCACATTAACTGGATCCAATAACCACTCTTTGGCTTTGACACTCACATTATTGGCTTTAAGATAAGAGCCAGAGGTCTCAACTAAACCATTTTTAGCTTCAAGCTTGGCGCCACTGACATTAGTAATTGCAGAAAGGATGCCCGTATCAAGATCACGACCAATGGTGATATTGCCACCCTTATTATTGACATCGCTACTGTTAGCAGCAACCACACCACTGACTTGAATATTACCGCGATCAGACAACAAGGTCACACTACCAGCCTGAGCGCTACTGACATCAATCGCTCCAGAATTGTTAACCATGCTTACCGCAGTCGCTGCCGCATCATTTAAAGCAGAAGACTGTAAAAATACTTGGCCACCTTCAGCCACTATAAGACCAGAACTTGAATTAACGACTGAAGTATTAATCGCAGCGGGAGATAACTCTAACTTAATCTTACCGCTAGAAGATACCGGTACCGTAATCGCGTCAGCAGATCCCAAATAAGCTGCTCCATGAGGAGCAATAACTTGACCATGATTTGTGACTTGCGCTCCCAATAACGCAACATAACCACCACTGGCAGCTTGAATCGTTCCGCTATTTTCAATCGCGCTTAAAGTGCCATTACGGGTATAGCGATAATTACCTGCTAAGAAGTCAGCATCAGAAATACCCAGCGTAGATGCCGTAAATGAACTTGCACTAACACTACCATCTTTACCAAAAACAATACCATTTGGATTGACTAAGATCACTTGCCCATTCGAACTTAGTTGACCAAAAATCTGTGAAGCGTTAACACCTGTAATGCGATCCAACTGAATACTATTTGCTGCGGGCTGATTAATAATCACTTTAGCGTTTGCGCCAATATTGAACGAATTCCAATTCACAACCGCTTGATTACTCACTTGATTCATTGTTAACGTGTTGCCCGTTTGACCTATAGCAACCTTACCCGCTACAACAGAGGCTCCAGAAGGAAGCGCATTAAGCTCAGGTGCTGCAATCGCCAAACCATGAACAAACAATGACATAACAGCAACAGCTATGATGTTGATGACACGACAAGACTTACCAGATTTACTTGTGCTAGAAGCACTCTCACCGACAGCAATAAATTTTTGGTGACGTTTCGAAAAAATAAGTTTGTAGCGTTTTATGTTCATTTACTTTTAATACTCCTTTGACCTAAATTATCCTAAGGATTGAATTGTTAAATTGTTAAATTTTGCAAAATATCAAGAAAAGAGTCGATGATCTTGAAAAGATTTTCATTTCTAGAGAATAAGAATGATTGATATAAGCCTTAGGGCCAATAACCATTAGCGTTGTAATGCATCATCATGCAAACTAATTGGAAAAATGATTGAAACTGTGGCCATTGATCCAATATCCGATGGAAAATGGCGAACGATGCTACCGCCATGCCTAGCCACAACCTGATCTACAAAATAAAGCCCTAAACCAAAACCTTTTGATTCAGCTTGGATTCGGGATGAATGGTCAGCACCACCAACCACATTCATGATGTCGCACTTCACCATAGGTAGATCTTGCTCATCAAAAAATCTAGCAATGCGAATCACTATCTCAGTTCCACCTTGACCATATCGCACAGCATTCACAAGCAAATTAACAAGCACCCGTTCAATCAAACGAATTTGTACCTTAATAAAAATATCCTCACACAATTCTTCTACGCGGATCGTCATTTGACGCTCTTCCATCAAATGGCGTACCTCATACATAGCTTGATCTAGCAAGTTATCCCATAGAATCGTTATCAAGTTATATTCAGGCTCATCTGCTCTAATTGATAAAATAAAATCATCCATCAAGCTAAGCAACCGCTTTGACTGAGCTGTAATCTGATGCGCAGATTGATCAGCATCTTCCTTTGAATTATTCCCTAGAAGCGCTTTACGACAGAGTGCAAGAATAGATGCTACGGGTGTTCGCATATCATGAGAAAGTAATTGCAAAGTTCGATCTCGTTGACTTTGAAATCGAAGTAATTCGGTCACTTCCACAAACATAATGAGAGTCAATTCACCAACTGAATCGAATTGAAGTTGCACTTGATGAACGAGATACTCACCAGAGGAGCCCTGAATATTTTTTATATTCAGATATTTTTGACCTGCAGGCAAAGCTAGCAATTCTTGAAGATATTTAAATGAATGCCCTAAATACCCCAACAAGACATCAATACTGACAGTAGATTTAAATTGATATGCCTCAAAGAATAATTTAAATTTTTTATTTGCCAAAAGTAATTCATGATCTGCATTAAGAATGAAAATTGCCTCCGGCAAATCATGAATAACTTTCTCAAAATTCTCGAGACGATTCTTAGTAACTTGAATAGCACGATCTAAAATATTTGAATAGCGCAACACTGCATCTTGAGACAATAGTTCCCACCGCCCCATCTTTTGAGGTGACGGCTCCAAATAACTGATCTCGCGCGCACGCTCTTGCATAAAACGGATGATCATTTTCATACGGCGCCATGCCCATAAAGGCTTTACCGCAAGCACAGTAATCAATAATGGTGAAGGGTCTAACCAATAATTAAACTTAAGAAGTAAAAAAATGCTTATGAATAAAAACATACCCGTCATAAATAAGGTCAGAATCATCTCTGCCGAGGGTGTTAATACCAAGATGCCAAACAAAATCATCAAAAGACAGACTGCATAAATAACAAATGACACTTGAGAACTAGCAGATGTAATTAAATTTCCTTGCAATAAGTCATTAAGTAAACTAGCTTGAAAAATGACGCCGGGAGTTCCTGCCATTTGCCTGCCCGAGTAGATGGATGGGTAGTGATCCCCTAAACTGGGTGCAGTAGCTCCAACTAGGACATAAGCATCTTTAAAAATAGATAAAGGGTATTTATTCTGCAAAGCATCTGACAACGAAATGGTTGGGAAACCAATGTCAGGCCTCATCAAGCTAAACCGCACATAAGTAGTCTGCCCAGCATCATTGGGTATCGCCAACCCAGACATAGCCAGAGAAAAATGAGGTACACCAGACTCAGCCAGACGGCTACCTCGAATAAAGCCATCCTCATCAAAACTAACATTAATATGCGACAAGCTAACAGCAGCACTTTGGATCACGGATGGTAATGGGCGAACCATCATCTTTTTCTCTGCTTCGCTATACCTTAGCTCCACAGGTAAAATTACGCGATGTCTTGCTATTTGTTTAGAAAAATCATTATCGGCAACAGTAGCATCAACCATAAGAATGTCAAACCCGATGGCTGCAGGAAAGTTTCCAGTGTCGGCTAATTTTTTTAAAAAATCAGCATACAAGCTCCGCGATAAAGGCCACCCACCTAACTCAGACAAGCTTCGATCATCAATCGCAACAACAATAATTTTCTTATTAGTATGTTGCTCACGAATTTTCTGAACACCATCAAAAATAACATTACCCAAAGGGGTCAATATATTCAATGCGACGCATACACCTAATAGAACAAGCGTTGACAATGTCAGCAAAACCCATTCACTAAAAAAACGTCGGTCATCGGCTCGATCAAATTGAAAAATTCGTAAACTTCTAGACCAAGAAAATAATTTCATGGTTGATTAACTACTATTAACTCAAACCGACCTTCCTGCTTGGTCAGCAATCCACCATTCAGAACAGATTGAATTTCCCATCGATATTTACCGGCTGGCAATCCCCTAACTATCAAATCTTTTGGATCACCTTGCGGCCTATACTCCTTCAAAATTTCAACCCCTGTATTCTGCGCACCCTCTTGTATTAGGCTTAAGACAGGTTTATCCAGTTGATTGAGATCGAATATCACACTACAACGACCTAAAGAGGAAATTTGTTGATTGGCGCAAATCCCATAATGACGCTCATCCCCGCGCAACCCGCTGGAGGTTTGAGCTGTCCAAGTCAACATTTTTGCGACAGACCTTAGATGACTTGTTAAGAACAATGGTTCACTTTGCTTCAACCCCTGCACGCCACCCGCATTGATATATCTCTGTTCACGTAAATAATAATTTTGAGAGTTTGAGCCAGCATGGAATACAAATAAGATCCAATTTGGATTTTGCTGTATTTGAGCTGACAAAAATATAATTGGCTCTGGTAAGCTTTCGACTTGATTAGCTAGACCCTGACTTGGAATAACCATTCCCTTTTGGGTCGATACGCTAGATGAGATCAAATCAGCTACCCCTTTGGCTGCTATCAGCCCAGAGCTAACCTCAACCACACCCACACCACTGTCCTTGTTAAAGCCGACACGAAACTCGGTGCCACGCACACCTGCAACGGAATTAGGGGTATTGATGCCAAAAGGAGCATCTCCTGCTTGACGTTTTGGAACTTTAACTTCCACTCGCCCATCTATTAAGCTCAACTGCACTTCAGGTGATTTCTCTAAGGGACTCTTGCGTAAAACATTTATTTTGATGTTGCCCCCAGAAGGCATACGCACAACAGAATGGTCCTCAAATTGAAAACTCAGATCACACTGAGCAGGAACATAAATGACATCCCCCTGTGCAATCTTTCTTTCCTTCTTTAAGACTTCAGAGTTCTGTAAGACAGCAACTGAACTCGAGCACTTCAGGTAAGCAACAACAGCATGTGATTCACTGTAACGAATCAACCGCCTTGGTATGGAAATAATTTGCCCAACTTTTAATTCATTTTTATTAATGCCAGTATTTGCTTGCAACAGATATATCAAGGCACCATCTAACAAATACTTCTGGGAAATTAAGCTCAAAGTGTCACCAGACTTAACCGTATACAAATAAGGTGCTTCTTCAGTATGTGTATCTATTTGAGCAACAGCATGAGTCAGCGTGCAAGAAAGAAAGACTCCCACCAAAAATCGAATAATCTGGCATCGACACATATTCATTAATTGATGCAATGGATCAATCATCCGTAAAGGTTTGCATTAAACGATATCCATAGCCATACACTGCTGTCAGCCGCAATGCACCTCCATGAGCACCTATATAGAGTTTTTTACGAATCCAGGCAATATGGACATCTAATGTCCGAGAAAGTTCATCGCCACTAGTTCCCCACACCTCACTCAGGATTCGATGTCGTGAAAATGGTTGATTGATGCCAGAAAACAACAATAGCGCTAGGTTAAATTCTTTTTCAGTTAAGACAACATCACGCCCATCGAAACTAATAACGTGGTTAACTGGATTAAAAGCGTATCCAAAAATTACTTTCATCTCAGCAGGCATAGACTGACGTTTATTTAATCGCCTATCAACAGAATGAATCCGAGCAAGAAATTCTCTGGGGCGAATAGGCTTAATACAATAGTCATCAGCGCCAGCAGATAGTGTTGAAACAACATCATCTTCAGCATCAGCACTTGTTAAAAAGATAATTGGCTCTGACATTGATAAAGTTTTTCGCATGTGCGTTAAAACTTGATAACCATTTATTTTGGGCACATGCCAGTCTAGAACAAATAAATCAAAAATCTCTCGACGCAACACCCTAACTAAGGACTCACCATCTGTGAAAATTTTTACGGAATGGCCATCTTGTTCCAGATAGCTCTGCACCTCTTTTGCCAAGGTTATTTCGTCTTCTAATATAGCGACACGCATACATTTCCCAGTTAAATTTTCATTTTTTAACTCATGAAATTCAACTTACAACCCGAAACTTGTAATCGTAATTAACGCTACATCGATCGGTACTTAATGAATATTTTTTGAATTTTCCCATCGAATCATGGTGCCAATTGTTAAATATTGTTAGCTATTGTCTTCGATGTTAAACAATAATGATGTACGCTCTAGAGCTAAGAGCCCTGCGGTTATTCCCTTAAAAATTTTGATAGTGGCGTAAATTTTCAACTAAGAAAAATCGCTGAAATAAATTGACCTTTGGTTAAGTTCAATAGCCAATTTCCCAACCTAAACTAAACAATAGCGAGCTCTATTTATTCTGAATTCATAGGGGCTAACCAACAACTTATAAAATATAAAAAATAGATTAAATATGAAATTAATCAATATATTGAAAAGAGCCTAGTGGATCTGTTGTTATTAGTAAAATGAGGGGCTAAATTAAATGTTTATCAGCATAGATTCCAACTTAACGCAAAAGACCTACCAAGTTGCCATGACCACCATAAAAATTCTCTTAATAAGCACGCTATTTGCACTATTTCTCAACCCATGTTTAGCTCAGACAAACGTGCCAGATAGTCAAAATTACCAAGGAATTCAGTACATCAGCGGCGGAATCGGAAGCGAAGAATCAGATGCCATCCTTGAATTAGGTAAAAAATGGCCTCTCACCCTTGAATTTTCACAAAATCATCAACAACGCCCACTTTGGGTAGCAGATGTAGCCGTCAAAATCACCAATCAAAAACGTAAAGTGATCTTCAGCACCATCAGTGAAGGGCCTATCTTACTAATCAATTTAGAACCAGGTAGCTATGAAATGGATTTTATTTTTGAAAATAGACCCCTGAAGCGCAAAGTTAAAATTGAAGAAGGTAAAACTCAAAAACTTTCAATTGCATGGCCGATCCAATAAAAACTCAGCAACGCTTGGGGTTTATTGACACCCTTAAAGGCATCTGTTGCTTGTTAATCGTCTTACATCATCTGGCCTTTTACGGACCCATGTCAGATGCTGCTTACCCTTTAATTCCGGGTGTCATTGATTTTTTCTTTGAGTACGGACGCATGGCAGTCTCCGCCTTCTTGGTCATTGGTGGATTTCTGACTGGCCAAATTATTTGCAAACCAAATGTTTTTGTTAAAAAAAGTGTGGTTGAATTTATTTGGTCTAAATATATTAGGCTGGTGATTCCTTATGTGGCCGCTATTGCTTTAGCAATCACCTGTTCTTTTATAGCAAGCCGATGGATGGCGCATAGCTCGTTATCCGCGTCACCCAAGCCAGCACAGCTAACTAGCCACTTATTTTTACTACAAAATTTATTGGGGTATGAATCTTTATCTGCAGGACTTTGGTATATAGAAATCGATTTCCAATTATTCTTAGTAACACTACTATTAGTTTTTTTTATTGAGCGCCTCAGTCCCGCTAGCTGGTCCTACGGGATGACTCACACGATTAGCATTGGAATAATCGCCGTGCTCACTATGGGCTCACTATTTATTTTCAATCTCAATCAAACCCTAGACACCACATTTTTGTATTTTTATAGCTCTTACGGCCTAGGCATTTTGGTTGCCTATTTAACTCGAGAAAGAACCGCTTATTTTTTTCTGTTATTAATATGCATGACAGTCTCCTTAAGTCTGTATCTTAATTTTCGCGAACGAATCCTGATCTCGCTAATCATCTCAGTTCTACTCTATATGCTTTATCAGAAGGCGTGGATGAATGCTCGCATTTGGGCCACCCCATTAACCTACTTAGGGAAAATATCTTATTCCATTTTTTTAGTACATTTCCCCATATCATTATTGCTAAGCGCGCTCTTTTGGAATTTATATCCCAAGAACCCCCTCATGAATTTAATCGGCATGGGTTTGTCAGCCACATCAAGCCTACTAGTGGCAATTGTTTTTCATCGCTTCATTGAACGACGTAACATCTAAACCTCCAGTAACAAGAACTTTAGATATGAATCAACTATTCAAAGAAACCCACGTGATTGCCGTCGTAGGATTATCCAATAAACCCTCGCGCCCATCTTACGATGTGGCGCGTTATATGCAACAAGCTGGCTATCAAATTATCCCTGTCAACCCTCAATACTCGGAAGTTCTAGGTGAAACTTGTTATCCAGATCTTGCGAGCATCCCCGTCAAAGTAGACATGGTGAATGTCTTTAGAAAACCAGAAGATTGTTTGAGTGTTGCGCAAGAGGCTGTCAATATTGGCGCAAAATCATTATGGCTACAACTAGGTATTATTAATCAAGCAGCAGCTGATTTTGCTACATCACACGGGTTAAAGGTCGTCATGGATCGATGTATTAAAGTCGATCATAGGAATCTCGATCATTGATATTTCCCTACTGGGTTACTTCAATGCCAAGTTTTTTATTCTTAACTCAAAGGTTGTGCCATTTACTTCAGTTTGCTTAATTTTAGCGGGCAAATAGTACGCATCACGTGCCAACCAAACCTCAAATCGGCGCTTATCTTCTTTATCTCTTGGTAAGCGCAAAAAATGTCTAACATGTTGATATGCGCCGACAGCATCCTCAAGGACTTCATCGCCGAGGCTCACAAAAGTCCACATCTCCACCTTATCTATAGTTGCCATAGGAATATCCCGGGCAATACCAGCCTGATCAAGCTTGGGATCACCTGCAACCAAAGCAGCCAACTGAAGCATCACACTGAAGCGATCTTGAGTTCCATAAGGCAGAAAACCCGTATCTTGATTACTTGAAAATGCTACTAATCGCTGATCCCGCATAAAGCTGACAGTTCGAGTTCCCCTGCTGCCTCGAACCTCCTGGTAAAGATCAGGAGCCACCCCAAATGAGTCAACTCTTCCTATACTGGTGAATACAAATTGTCCCAACAGAGGTACGGGCACTGTTATAGCCAATTGATAAGTCTGATTATTGATTTCCCAATCAATTTCACCATCCCCCACTTCTGCGCCATTAATCAGTCCCATATAGACCACCTTGGCTGATGGGGGCAACTGAAACGCTTGACCTTTAAGATCTTCAGCTAATTGTGCTTCTTGTTCTTGTTCATCAGCAAGAACAAGCTCATCCAATAAGTTTTGAACCGTTTTAACTTTTTCTTTAGGCTTAACAATCGGCGCTGATGCAATCTTGGTTTTAATGACCACATCAGGCACAGACTCTACGCTTGTGAAATTTGGCCACTTAAAAGAAGTGCCAAGCAACACATGTAAAACAATCGATAGCAGAACAGCAAGGAAAAATGGGGTCGGTAAATATCTTTTCAAAAGAGATACAACCTAATTAACGTTGCCCCATATGAATATCCAAGAAAATATCTTGCGCCTCTTTAGGCAAACATCTCCAATATCTAGCATTAGCCGCCACCTTGCCACCCAAAATAGCGGCAGCCTCCCAAGCCCAACGAGGCTTATACAAAAAGGCTCTTGCTAAGGCAACAGCATCTGCTTGCTCAGACAATAAGATATCCTCAGCTTGCTGTGGCGATGTGATCATACCCACAGCCAAAGTAGTTAATCCTGTCTCTTTTTTAATCGACTCTGCAAAGGGCACTTGGTAGTTAGGGCCTAGTACAATTTTTTGCTTAGGTGAAATACCCCCTGAAGAAACATGAATAAAATCACAATCAAGCGCTTTCAATTGATGTCCCAACTCGATGACCTCATCTAGTTGCAAACCCTCATCCATCCAATCACTTGCTGAAACACGAATACCTAAAACTCCAGCGTAAACCGCTCTGACTGCTTTAAATATCTCTAAAGGAAAACGCATACGATTTTCCAAAGAACCACCATATTGATCGTCCCTTTGGTTAGCCACAGGAGATAAAAACTGATGCATTAAATAACCATGCGCACCATGTAACTCGACCGCATCAATACCCATACGCTCGGCCCGTTGAGCAGCCGCACAAAAAGCTTCTTTAATAGCAGCCATTTCTTGGATACTTAAGGCATGTGGTGGCGTTTCTACTTCCAATTGCGCCAGTGGGGATGGCGCTACGGTTGTCCAGCCCCCCTCTTTCACGCTCAGCAACTGACCACCATTCCATGGTGCCGCGCTTGAGGCCTTACGACCTGCATGCGCCAACTGAATGCAGACCGGCATATTAGGGGCTAAAGCTCTGGCACGATGCAACTTATCAGTTAAAGCAGCCTCCGTCTGATCATCCCATAAGCCCAAACAATGTGGTGTTATACGCCCTTCAGGAACAACTGCTGTTGCCTCAATAATGAACATTCCCGCACCGCTATTCAGCAAATTTCCCCAGTGCATTAAATGCCAATCACTTGCCAAACCATTTTCAGATGCGTATTGGCACATCGGAGCAATGATGATGCGGTTATCTAGATCAATACCCCCACGAGGTGAACTTAAATGTAATCTTGAAAATAATTGACTTTTTTGTGACACAAAAACTCCCTAAATATGATTTGTTATCGCTGATAGATAAATTAATTTAACTATCTAATCTAAATGAAATTTTAAAACTCTGCTTAAATACTCTGAATAATTAGATAAGGCATGTCCGCCATCGTTCAAAATGTAGCGATTTACGCCAAGGTATTTTCCAACCATTTCTTGCCAATCAAGCACCTCATCATCTTTAGCAGCCAACAATTGATAACGCTCAGGGAAACTTATCTGATCGATGTATAAATCTTGCAACTCACAAATATATTCGCTCTTAAAATAAAACACATCTTCACTGTGCCAAGCATTCTGCGCACCAATATATTTCTCTAAATCTCGTGCAGGCTCAATCGCAGGGTTCAGTAGCGTCGCCCGACAACTCTCACCATATTTTTCAGCTAAATAAGTGGCGTAATACCCACCCAAAGAAGAGCCTATCACTGACAACTGGCTATAACTTTGCTGATTGATATACGTCATGATCTGTAGCATCGCATCAAGAGGAGATGGTGGCAACTGAGGGCCATACCAGCTTAGTTCATGCCCTTGATCAATGAGCGTATCAATCGCCTGCTTTGTTAACTGAGATTTGGTGGAAAATGGTGATGATCTAAAACCATGTAAATAAACAAATAAATGCATCCCGACAGATTAAACTAAATTAAGCATTTAGACCTACCATGGCCCTATCAAAAACCAATCTCACCCCTCACTTAATGAAAGCCCATCATGCCCACCATTTTTGAACGACTTATCTCAGGAGAACTACCTTGTGCCAAAGTGTATGAGGATGAATGGGTATTTGCCTTTATGGATGCTGGGCAAGTGAATGAAGGCCATGTATTAGTTGCAACCAAACGCCCGTATGAAACCATTCTAGAAATTGACGATGAAAGTGCTAAAGCTTTGATATTAGCCACTAAGCGTATGGCTCAGGTCGTCCAAGACGTTTTTAAACCAGACGGCATTACTCTGCTGCAAACTAACAAGCCAGCGGGTTGGCAAACAGTTCCACATGTCCATATGCATGTTTTACCACGTTACAACCATGATGGCGTTGAACTAGTATGGCCAAGAAAAGAGCCCGAAATGGCACACTTGCAACAATTAGCTGAAAAAATTATGGTGCAGTTGGCGGTTTCCAAAAAATAATCGGGCCAGCAAATTTAGGCTGAAAACCCTCTCTTCCGACATAAACATCGCGAATAGTATTCAAATCGGCATCTTCATCACCAGTTGGTTGAAAGAAGGTGGTTAAACCAACCTGCTTCTTTTTATAATCAATATAAGCAACACCGATCGGAACTTCAGCTTTCAATGCTAAGCGATAAAAACCACTTCGCCATCCAGGCGTATATTTTCTAGTGCCCTCAGGCGTAATAACGATCCAAGAATATTCTTTGGCATGCATCAACGCTGCCAAATCATCTACATAACCTTGAGGACTTGAACGTATCACAGGCATACCGCCCAAATAGCGTAGCCAAGCACCTAGAACAGGGATATTAAACAAGGTGTGCTTAGCTAAAAACGTGACCTCTAGGCCCATCGCCCATTTAGCCAATACACCAATACAAAAATCCCAATTAGATGTATGAGGGTAAACAACAATCACACCATGTTGAGATGGCAATCCATCAAATTGAAATGTCCACCCCAACCAAGAAAATATCTTGGCTGCAATTGGATTGCCTTTGAATTGAACGGGTAATTTTTCAGACATAGGGCTTAATCATAACCTCTTAAACGCACCAAACCATGTGGCGACTCTATATCAACAGATAAGCCATGGGTATGCAGTATTTCAACCTTAAGCAAAGAGGTATTTATTTTCTCCATATGAATCGCGCTTAACACCTCTTCCATTAAGACTTTCTCTTCTTCGGTTGTGACATGCAAAATAATATTTTTTAACTTTAATGGGCTAGTGGGCATCTGATCAACAAGATGTCTACCACCCCACTGAATCAATGTGGGTAAAGCACCATTCATTAACCGCCAACCATCTGAACGAACAGTCATTTGCCACTCCAGCAATCCGGCCTTAGTTTGTTTAGAAGCCGAAAGCACCTCCCCTCGATCAATACCTAAATGGCGCAATGTATCAACCGCTTCTTGTATCTGATTGGTTCTCGCTACCCAGTGAATTAATCTAGGAGACTTAGTAATTTGACGACTTAAGTTAGGACAATCCATATCAAACCAACGCACCCCACCAATTGCCGGGTGATGTGCCTCAGGATCAATAGCAATCACCTCCAAATAAGCCTCAGGAAACTCTTCGCTATCCACACGAATAGTCAGGCTATGAGTGCCCATCAAAAAATGAGCCTCACCTGTTAATAAATCTACGCCAAGCACCTCCTGCGCCCAAATCTTGCCCTCTTCTAAAGATGAGGCATAAATAATCAGGTGGTCTAACTGAGCAATCATCAAAGGCGGCATTTTCTTATTTAATTTCTATATGTTGATTTAACCATTTTTAATAGCAGCCATACAATAGTAGCCTTAATTTCTAAATTTATCGCCATGCCAGCCAATCTACCATGCCCTTGTGGCTCAAGCTCTTATAGCGAATGCTGTGGCATTTATCATGCGGGAGCTCAATTAGCCCCCAATGCAGAAAAACTCATGCGCTCCCGATACAGTGCTTATGTTTTAAAAAATGAATCTTATTTATTAAAAACATGGCATAAGGCACATCAGCCGATTGACCCATTATTTGATGCCAACGACAAGACACAATGGTTAGGTTTAACCATCAAATCTTTTCAGGAGCACAGCCACGAACCATCAGCCACCGTTGAGTTTGTTGCCATCTATAAAGTCAACGGTAAAGCTCATCGCATCCATGAAATCAGCAACTTTGCCTTAGATAACGGGCAATGGATTTATATTGATGGTGTGAACCCCGAGATAAAATAGCGTTATGAACGAACAAGACATTCTCCAAAAAATGCGCGCTGTGTTTTTAGACTGCCAAAAACAAGCCGTATTATTGACGCAGCAACACCCTAGCCTTCATAAAGGCTTTGTGGCTGATATGCAATTTGCCAGCACTTACGGGGCTTTCTTAGGGGAAATTAAAGTTAATCATGGCATTGATCTCGAACCAGAATCTACCGCACAACGTTTGGTGAATGCACTCTCTAAAACAGACTCACATACGATTGGGTTGATTAGGGAGGAAATTTATGATGCTTTGGATCAAATGCAACCCGAGCAGTATGCAAGCTACATATTTTTAACTTGCTTTCCCAGTATTTACAAAGCCATGAGCGAAAAGTGAAATGAGCCAAGCACCCCAACAGCATGAGGAAATCAGAATTACGTGGGAAGACTTTCATCATCACGCTCAAGCACTATCCAAGCAATTAAAAGACATTCATGCATGGCAAGGCATTATTGCCATTGCAAGAGGTGGCCTGATTCCAGCGGCTATCATTGCAGAAGAACTCAATATCCGCCTGATTGATACCGTCTGTATCAGCAGCTACAACAATAAAAACGGTGGCAGCTATGCCCAGCAGTCAGAGCTAGAGGTATTTAAAACCATCGATAGCGATGGTCACAACTTGTTATTAATTGATGATCTAGTGGATAGTGGTAAAACAGCCGCCTTCGTGAAAGCCCTTCTTCCGAAAGCACACTTGGCTACGCTTTACGCCAAACCAGCAGGTAAGGCCTACGTGAATACTTTTGTGAAAGAATTTGAACAGCACCAATGGATCGTCTTCCCTTGGGAATCACACGGCACCGCATCAATATCTTTTTAAATTATTTGAGATTTTTTAAAAAAATCGTCAACCAAATCATTAGATTGGCCGTTATGGGCATAAGGACACTTTATAAGGAAGCCTTAATGCGATACGGTTTTAACCATTTATCAGATGATGAATTCGTTGTTTTATGCAAAGAATTGAATAAAAACAAGGGCTTACTGCTTATTGGCGCTATCAAAGAGCTACCGCCTAAATTGGCCGCTTTCGCTGAATGGCGACAAGGTCTTAGCTACATGGCCGCTTATGCATAAAGACCTATTAGCCTTAAATAGCATTAAATTAGTTACTTTTTGTAAGTATTAATGAAAAATGGACCTCTAGGTTTAGAAGGTCCATTTTTATTTCTGAAGAAATACTCGGTCTGCTAATCTAATAAATCCAAGTTTCTCACAGCCCCTTTATCTGCACTTGTAGCCAACATTGCATAAGCTTTAAGTGCTGCTGATACTTTGCGAGGGCGAGGTTTCATAGGTTTCCATCCGAGCTTATCTTGCTCCAATCTGCGCTTAGCCAGCTCTTCATCGCTAACCAAAACATCAATACGCCTATTAGGGATATCAATCCGGATACGGTCTCCATTACGAACCAGTCCAATCGTGCCACCAGCAGCAGCCTCAGGTGAACAATGTCCAATCGATAAACCTGATGTTCCTCCTGAGAAACGACCATCTGTTAATAGCGCACAAGCCTTCCCAAGTCCTTTAGATTTGATATAGCTTGTCGGATACAACATTTCCTGCATGCCAGGCCCACCTTTAGGACCCTCATATCTCACAACAACAATATCACCAGCTTTGACTTCGTCATTCAAAATGTTCTCAACCGCCTCATCTTGACTTTCAACGACATGCGCCGGCCCTTCAAATACCAATAGCGCATCATCAACACCAGCCGTTTTCACCACACAGCCATCAATAGCAATATTGCCATGCAATACAGCTAAGCCACCCTCTTTACTAAAGGCATGATCTAAAGAACGGATACAACCTTCAGCGCGATCCAAATCTAAACTAGGCCAACGGGTATTTTGGCTAAATGCAACTTGTGACGGAACCCCAGCAGGCCCAGCCATATAAAATGTTTTAACAGCCTCACTTGGTTGACGAGCAATATCCCATTGATCCAATGCATCCTTCATGGTCTTAGCATGTACCGTCGGCACATCGGTATGTAGCTGACCTGCACGGTCTAACTCACCTAAAATGGCCATAATGCCGCCAGCACGATGAACATCTTCAATGTGATATTTATTGGTATTAGGGGCTACCTTGCATAACTGAGGTACCACCTTAGACATGCGATTAATGTCAGCCATCGTAAATGGAATTTGAGCTTCTTGAGCAATCGCTAATAAGTGCAAAATTGTATTGGTAGAACCGCCCATGGCAATATCTAAAGCAATCGCATTTTCGAATGCTTTAAAACCAATAGCACGCGGCAAAATAGAAGCATTATCTTGCTCATAGTACTGTTTGCATAATTCAACAATTTGACGACCGGCTTGTCTAAATAACTGTTCACGATCAGCATGGGTAGCCACGACCGTACCATTACCTGGCAGCGATAAACCCAAGGCTTCTGTTAAACAGTTCATTGAGTTGGCTGTAAACATACCAGAGCATGAACCACAAGTTGGGCAAGCTGAGCGCTCAATCTCCGCCAAATCACTATCTGAAACATTACTATCAGCAGCCATGACCATGGCATCAATCAAATCAAGCTTTTTAATCTCAATCGCTTTTGTTTCAGGGTTAGCCAACCGAACCTTGCCGGCCTCCATCGGTCCACCTGAAACAAAAATAACAGGAATGTTAAGGCGCATAGCCGCCATCAACATACCTGGGGTAATTTTGTCGCAATTAGAAATACATACCAATGCATCCGCACAATGCGCATTGACCATATACTCAACTGAGTCAGCAATAATATCTCGACTTGGTAAAGAGTACAGCATGCCATCATGCCCCATCGCAATACCATCATCCACTGCAATCGTATTGAATTCCTTAGCAACACCACCAGCGGCTTCAATTTCACGCGCAACTAATTGACCCAAATCCTTTAGATGCACATGACCAGGAACAAATTGCGTAAAGGAGTTAGCAATCGCAATAATAGGTTTACTAAAGTCAGCATCCTTCATGCCTGTAGCCCGCCATAATGAGCGAGCACCGGCCATATTCCGACCAGCAGTGGATGTTTTAGAACGATAAGCAGGCATGTTAAGAACTCCCTAGTATTTCTTATATATTCTTGAAGTGACTAAAAGTAGTAAGAAGCATATTACCGCAGGATAGAAATTTATTTCGCCACTCGCTTCTTAAACCACTTAGGAAAAAGGGTTGGAGCATATCCAACCCTTTTATTTACCTATTGTTTTGGCGGAGACGAGAAGATTCGAACTTCCGATCCAGGTTTTGCCCAGATGCTCCCTTAGCAGGGGAGTGCCTTCGACCACTCGGCCACGTCTCCTAATGTTGTTTCAGAATTAATTAACGCTGAAACTCCATAGATTTTAAATTACTTTTGCTCTAATCCAAAAGCTTTATGAAGTGAGCGTACAGCTAACTCCATATATTTCTCATCAATCAAGACTGAAATTTTGATTTCACTTGTGGAAATCATCTGAATATTGATGCCCTCTTCAGACAATGTCCGAAACATTTGGCTAGCGATCCCGACATGAGAACGCATACCAACACCTACTACAGAGACTTTAGATACCTTTGGGTCACCCAAAATTTCTTTAGCTTGAATATGACCTTGAACACTATTTTTCAATAGATCTAAAGCCTTCTGATAATCACCGCGCGGCACCGTAAATGTGAAATCAGTTTTACCTTCTACTGATTGATTTTGAATAATCATATCCACATCAATGTTGGCATCAGCAATTGGGCCCAAAATTTGATAAGCAATACCTGGCTTATCAGGCACGCCCAACACAGTAATTTTTGCTTCGTCGCGGGCGAACGCAATACCCGAAATGACAGCAGCTTCCATAGTTTCTTCTTCCTCAAAAGTAATCAAAGTACCCGAATTCATTTCTTGTTCGAGCGACATCAATGGATCAGTTAAAGATGACAATACACGTGTTTTGACGCGGTATTTACCCGCAAACTCAACTGAACGAATTTGCAACACCTTTGAACCTAAGCTAGCCATTTCTAGCATTTCTTCAAAAGTAATTTTGTCTAAGCGACGAGCATCCTCACAGACACGTGGATCTGTCGTATAAACGCCATCCACATCGGTATAAATCAAACACTCATCCGCATCCAATGCAGCAGCCACAGCTACTGCAGAGGTATCAGAACCGCCACGCCCCAAAGTTGTAATGTTGCCTTTGTCGTCCACACCTTGGAAACCCGTGATAACAACAGCTTTGCCAGCATTTAAATCTGCCTTAACCTTATCGCCATCGATGCCTTGAATGCGCGCCTTGGTATAAGCAGAGTCCGTCTTAATAACAACTTGCCAACCTGCGTAGCTCACCGCGGGAACGCCCTGCGCCTGCAAGGCAAGCGCTAACAACCCTGAGCTAACTTGCTCCCCCGTTGAGGCAATCTGATCTAATTCGCGTGGATCAGGGTTTGCATTAATTTCTTTAGCGAGACCCAACAATCGGTTGGTTTCACCAGACATGGCTGAAGGCACGACCACCACTTGATGGCCAGCTTTCATCCACTTGGCAACTCGTTTGGCTACATTCTGAATGCGCTCAACCGAGCCCATTGATGTACCACCATATTTATGAACAATTAGAGCCATGTGTTGAAAATATCGTAAAAATCGCACCTCAAGGGTGCGTTATGAAGCAAAAACATGATTTTACACGTTTACAAAAGGCTGACTGAGATTTAATAAGTTACCCACTCCAAGCTAACCCTAGGGCCTTCGATCGTTTGCCAGTCAGCGCTAATGCCAATGCCCGCAACAGCGACCAGCTCATCCCCAATATAGAGCAATGGTGCCTCCCTCTGCCAAGGTGGAATATCAGCCTCTTGATAAAGGTTTTTAAGTGATTTTCTAGGCCTGTTGATATGAACCTTAAATTTTTCACCCCCTTGTCTTGGAAGGGTATTAATGAGGCCCTTCTTTTTGACTTCATTGAATCGGTTTTTAGCAATACCCGCCCTTTTACTGGTTGGGGCTACATTTTTAAAAACCCACTCACCAACCTCATCACCTTGCTGGGCGCCTACGCTCTGAGCTTGCTCTACCGAGAGATGTTCACGCCATAAACGAATCAGCGCCCCATCATGATCCCATTGCAAACGTGCATCGATTCGCACCTGCTGCAACTCGACAAACCAATTCGTTAATCGCTCTTCACTCGGATGCACGAGCCCTTGTTTATTTAACCAGCGCCTTAAGGCATTCTTAGCACGTGGGTGACTCGTCTTATATAGTCTCAGCAAATTGGATTTAGAGAGTCCTTGTCTCCCGACCATTAGCCCCAGATCGATATCAGCCAAATGATTTAATAGATCTTGAGCCTCAGCGAGGTGTCTCGCACTTCTCGATAAATTAGAAATGGCGCCCGGCTGAACTTTCTCTAACTGGGGTAACAGCGTTTTTCTGACGGCATTGCGACGATAGGATTCATCTTGATTACTCGGGTCTTCAATCCAAGATAGTTGATGCTCTTTGGCATATACCTCAAGATCTGCTCTAGATAAGTCTAGAAATGGCCGCCAGACATGAATATTTGTCGACTGAGACGCCCTGCCGGTAAGCTGTTTAGAAATCGGCATGCCAGATAAGCCAGCCAAGCCCGACCCACGCATTAACTGAATTAGCACAGTTTCTGCTTGATCATCCCGATGATGTGCCACTAAAAGATCTTCAATCTGATGCGCCTCACACATCTCACTTAAAGACCGGTAACGGCAGTCCCTAGCATTGGCCTCTATATTAGAGGCGTTTGGTAATTGAATATTTCTAGTATCAAAATGACACCCTAATTGCTCAGCAATTTTTTTACAGTGTAGCTGCCACTTAGTCGCCTGCTTTTGAATACCGTGATGCACATGGAAGGCATATACATTTTCAGGCCCATGGGCCAAAACGGTCGCATGTAATAAAACCATGGAATCAAGACCGCCACTAAAAGCGACTGCTAATTTAGCAGCCACCGGCGCTTTATTTCTCTTGATTGGTGTCTTTAAACTTACCATAGCTCATTAAGCGCTCGTGACGACGCTCAAGCAGCTCATCAACCCCCATCGTTTGGAACTGACGCAAGGAGTCTGCCAATGCACGTTTTAGCATGCTGGCCGTACCAGCATGATCGCGATGTGCACCACCTAATGGCTCGCTCACAATCTTGTCAATCAAACCCAACGCTTTCAATCGATGCGCTGTTAAAGCTAATTGCTCGGCTGCATCAGGTGCTCTTTCTGCAGTTTTCCACAAAATAGAAGCACAACCCTCTGGGGAAATAACCGAATATGTAGCGTATTGAAGCATCTGCACAACATCACCCATTGCAATCGCTAAAGCACCGCCGGAGCCACCCTCACCAATAATGGTCGAAATAATAGGTACTCTCAATTCAGCCTGAACAAATAAATTATGGCCAATCGCTTCAGATTGATTACGCTCCTCAGCATCAATTCCCGGAAAAGCCCCTGGTGTATCAACAAAAGTGAAAACAGGAATATTAAATTTTTCAGCCAAACGCATTAAGCGCTTAGCTTTACGATAACCTTCTGGGCGACTCATACCAAAATTGCGCATGGCGCGTTCTTTCGTATCACGTCCCTTTTGGTGACCAATGACCATACAAGGCATGCCATTAAATCTGGCCAAACCACCAATCATTGACTGGTCGTCAGCGAAATTTCTGTCGCCATGAAGCTCATGGAAGTCTGTGAAAATATGATTCACATAATCCATCGTATAAGGGCGCTGTGGGTGACGCGCAATTTGAGCTACTTGCCAAGGTGTTAGACGAGCATATAAATCTTTAGTCAAAAGCTGGCTTTTTTCTGAGAGTTTGTGAATCTCTTCAGAAATATCAACCGCAGACTCATCCTGCACAAATCGCAACTCTTCTATTTTCTGCTCAAGTTCAGCGATTGGCTGCTCAAATTCTAGGAAAGTAATTTTCATGGGCTCTATTCTAATATCTCTGAGGGCAGGTGCCTAACATTCAGCGAAAAAGATCAATATTCAACCGGGATGGGGTCCATACTACGCCACATATACCAAGTCGCAACAGTCCTCCAAGGGGCCCAATTAGCAGCCACCTCCTTAGCTTCACTCCTTGATACCGGCTCCTTACTGAAATATGCCTCAGAAATACCTTTAATGAGTCCAATATCGTCTAAAGGAAGCACATCTGGTCTCATCAGGTAAAAAATTAAGAACATCTCAGCCGTCCAACGGCCAATACCTCGAATTGCGGTTAACTCAGCAATGATGGTCTCATCATCCAACTCATCCCAATTAGCGGCGTGAAGTCCCCCACTTTCAAAGTGTTGGGCCAAATCCTTCATATACTCGACTTTTCGCACAGAAAGCCCAGCTTCTCGCAGAGCAATCATTTCGACCTTCAGAATCGCAGATGGGGTGAAATGTCTGACTGTCTTTAATACCCGCTCCCAAACTGACTGTGCAGCCTTAACGGAGATTTGCTGCCCCACAATGGCCCTAGCCAGCGTCTGAAATGCATCACCTCGAGTTTGTAAAAACTCAGCTTGAGGGTACTTAGGAATAATCTTACGCAGGATGCGGTCCTGCTTCATCAGTGCAGCACACGCCTGCCCCCAATAATCAGGGGCTAACAATTCAACAGACCCCGGCTGCGTGGCCTTTTTGGATACTTTAGATGCCATTAGGCGCGTCTCCACAGTGTCACACCACCAGGCTTATCTTCTAAAACAACGCCATCAGCCAATAACTCTTGGCGAATTTGATCCGCCTTTGCAAAGTCCTTAGCTTGTTTAGCTGCTGCCCTTGCCGCTATGGCTGCTTCAATGACCGTCGCATCATTTTGCGCAACACCGCTACCACCGCCAGCTTGTAAAAACGCCTTAGGCTCCCTTTGCAGTAACCCCAAAAACTTAGCTAACTGCTTCAATTCACGGGCCAAATCTCGCCTTTCATCGCCACTAGCCTTATTTATCTCGGCCGCCAATTCAAACAAAATGGCAATGGCCTCAGGCGTATTAAAGTCATCATTCATGACTGCTGCAAACCTGCTACGCCAAGTACTTGCTTTGCCATAGTTTGGAATATCTTCCACCGCGGCGAGTGCGTTGTATAAACGCGTTAACCCTTGCTTTGCCTCTTCTAAATGAGCATCGCTGTAGTTCAACGGGCTACGATAGTGCGCCTTCAAAATGAAGAAACGCACCACCTCAGGATCAAATTCCTTTAATACTTCACGAATCGTAAAAAAATTGCCTAACGATTTAGACATTTTTTCTTCATTCACGCGAACAAAGCCGTTATGCATCCAGGTATTAACAAACGGCTTCCCAGTCTCAGCTGCAAATGCACCTTCACTTTGAGCGATTTCATTTTCATGATGTGGGAACTGCAAGTCAGCACCGCCCCCATGAATATCAAATGTCTTCCCCAACAAATCGCAGCTCATTGCGGAGCACTCAATATGCCACCCTGGCCGACCAACCCCCCATGGGGATTCCCACTTTGTATCTGCAGGCTCATCTTCCTTAGCAGACTTCCATAACACGAAGTCCAATGGATCTTGCTTACTAGTCGCTACCGCCACACGTTCCCCAGCACGCAAATCATCCAAAGACTTACCTGATAGGCGCCCATAATTTTTAAAATTGCGCACCGCATAATTCACATCCCCATCATCAGCTTGATAGGCATACTTGTTATTGATTAGGCGCGTAATAATGTCCTGCATTTGCACCACATAGTCTGTGGCCCTGGGCTCATGATCTGGACGTTCAATTCCCAAGGCATCAGCATCTTCATGCATAGCATCAATAAAACGCTGTGTGAGCGCTTTAATAGTTTCTTTGTTCTCAACCGCGCGCTTGATAATCTTGTCATCAATATCAGTAATATTGCGCACGTAAGTTACCTCCATTCCAGAGGCTCGTAACCAACGTTGCACCATATCAAATACCACCATGACGCGCGCATGGCCAATATGGCAATAATCGTAGACTGTCATTCCGCAAACATACATCTTCACCTGACCAGGTTCAATGGGAACAAAGACTTCCTTACGGCGGGTTAAGGTATTAAAAATTTGCAACATAGGGAAAATTTAAACTCTTATCAAATATGTATTTTGGTGCCACTTTTACCAGCGTTTGTAGTCTTATTATGAGAACTCCACGCTTTTTGTTAGACTGACCGCTGAGTATAGCCAATTCAAATAACAAATTCTTTCAAAATCATGCCACAACCCATCTGCCACCCCAACCTTATAAAAAAGCACCGCACTTCATTACTTTTGGCATCAAGTCTATGTGGCGCATGGATTCTCACCATGACCTTGTTGACACAAGAAGCTAAAGCGCAAGCGCTTCAGCTTCCAGGATCTGCCAGCACCACCACAAATCCTACAGCTACCGAACTAACTAGATCTAATCTAGCTGCCCAATCCGCCCCATCTCCCTTCGAAAATAATGGCGGTGCTGTGCAATCAGCGCAAATGCAGCCATCCTTGGCATCCCCTTTCATTGTTTTACAAAAAGTCCCTGAGCCAAAGAATAAAAACGCCATCCCTCAAGATATTTACAAATTAATAGGTGACAAAAAATATCCGGCAGCCATGGCTGAGATTGACAAAGAGCTAGCGGTAAATCCTAGGAATGTACAACTGAGATTTATACGCTCAAGAATCCAAATTGAAATGGGTGAAACTGAAGCAGCTAAAAAGACATTATTAGAACTTACCCAACAATTTCCAGAATTACCCGAACCGTATAACAATCTAGCGGCACTTCATGCTCAGTCAGGTAATTTAGATCAAGCTAAAGAATATCTGGAACTGGCCTTAAAAGTACAACCAGCCTTCCCTGCTGCATTAGAAAATCTAGGGGATGTTTATACACGCTTAGCAGCTAGAGCCTATGGCAAAGCCTACTCAATTAACAAAAGACTTACTAGCAGTCAGAAAAAGATGAAGTTAGCTAATGACATTCTGAATTAATACTGAATCGTCTTTACAATTCTTAATTAAAAGTTTTTTATCTTATTTATTCAAAAAGGAAATAGCATGGCAAAGGTACTACTAAAAACTAGCATGGGTAACATTACTCTAGACCTCAACGATGAGTTAGCACCTAAATCAACTGCCAACTTTTTAGAGTATGTGCGCTCAGGTCATTACAACGACACAATTTTCCATCGTGTAATTGGCAACTTTATGGTTCAAGGTGGCGGTATGACATCTGGCATGAAACAGAAATCTACACGCGCACCCATCGACAACGAAGCAGACAATGGCTTACCTAACAAACGCGGCTCAGTTGCCATGGCTCGCACCAATGATCCTCACTCTGCAACAGCTCAATTTTTCATCAACACAGTCGATAATGCATTCCTGAACTTCTCAGCTCCTAGCGCCCAAGGTTGGGGTTATGCAGTCTTTGGCGAGGTAACAGAGGGAATGGATGTGGTTGATGCTATTCGCAAAGTACCCACTGGTAGCTCAGGCTTTCATCAAGATGTTCCAAAAGAAGATGTCACCATTCTTGAAGCAACTATTTTGGAAGAGTAAACATGCATCAAAGCGCTGTTCTTATTTCAGATATTCACCTCACGCCATCGATGCCTAGGACGGCTGAACGTTTTTTTGAATTTCTAGAAAAAGAAGCTCGCGCTCATGAAGGGCTGATTATTCTGGGCGATCTATTTGAATTTTGGGTGGGTGATGATGCTAAAGCAAAATCCCCCTTCCATATCGAGGTAGCTCAAAAACTAAAGTCTCTTAATCAAGCTGGCACGAAGGTCTACTTCATGCATGGTAATCGAGATTTCTTGCTGGGCGCACACTATGCACAAAAGGCCCACTTAGAAATCTTAAGAGATCCTCAAGTGATGACCATTGCCAATAAATCTTGGCTACTAACTCACGGAGATGTCTTATGCACAGCCGATACCGGATATCAACGCTTTCGCACATGCGTTCGAACGCCCTGGGTTCAAAGATTGTTTTTAAAATTACCAACAGCAATTAGAATCGCGATTGCTAGCAATTTACGCAGTAAAAGTACGGCAACCTATCACCGTGCCCAAAGATTCACGCCTGATGTAGTTAAAGTCAAAGGCGACGTTACCATTAATGCAACGGCAGAATTGGTTGCGATGACTAATTGCAACCAATTAATCCATGGCCATACTCATAGACCAGGCTATCACCAAGAGAGTCTTGGCGGTCAATCATGGGAACGTTGGGTTTTATCTGACTGGGACTTTGACCATCCCGAAACAGTACTGCCAAAAGGAAATGCTTTGAGCATTACCCCCGACGGCATCAAAATATTAGATCTTGTTAGATCTTAAATTGAGATCTAACAAGTTTTAAATCATTAAACTTTTGAGTGGTGACGCAATATATTCACCATTTGACCAAAAAGACGTGGGTTAGCAGCCATTACCTCACCAGTATGGAGATAAGATTCCTCACCGGCATAGTTACCCACCAAACCGCCTGACTCAGTGATTAACAAAGCTCCAGCAGCCATATCCCAAGGCTTCAATCCTTGCTCAAAGAACCCATCAACACGACCCGCAGCAACATAAGCTAAATCTAAGGAAGCTGCACCTGGGCGGCGTAAACCAGCGCACTGACGCGTCATCTCAGCAAAAATCTTCAAGTAAGCCTCTACATCTTGGTCCTCGCGGTACGGGAAACCAGTAGCAAGCAATGCATCAGCCATTTTTAAACGGCCAGCCACACGCAATCGTCGGTTATTTAAATAGGCACCCGCACCACGAGTTGCAGTAAACAACTCATCACGGTTTGGATCATAAACAACAGCTTGTTGCGTCACGCCATCCACTGCCAAGGCAATTGAAACGGCGTACTGTGGAAAACCATGGATAAAATTAGTTGTGCCATCCAATGGATCAATAATCCAAACGTGGCTAGGTTGATCAGCAGCGTGAGAACCTGTTATTTCACCAGTTTCTTCTGCCAAAAAACCATGATCTGGGTAAGCTTCTCTTAAAGTCTCGATAATGGCAGCTTCAGCTGCCTGATCAACCTCAGTAACAAAATCATTGTGTTGTTTGCGGGTAACCTGAATACGCTCGCTGTTTAGCGAAGCTCGGTTGATAATATTTCCTGCGCGACGAGCGGCCTTAATAGCCACATTAAGCATGGGGTGCATAGTATTTTTAGTAACACAACGAATTGGAGAAGAGCAATGTCCAGCGATAAAGCTGTACGACGAAAACCGATTTTAGCTCGAAATGAGGAAATATTGGGAGTTTTGAAGCAAGCATGGCCTATTCGCTGGGTCATGATGCGCACCAGCCATCCTGGAAATGTTGGCTCAGCGGCTCGCGCCTTGAAAACAATGGGATTTAATGAGCTGCATTTAGTAAACCCTGTATATGAGCATATGGCAAAAAAAGCTGAGGCCATATCCTTATCTAGCGGAGCTTTTGACGTACTAGAAAGCGCTCAAAATCACGCCTCCTTGATCGATGCAGTTGGTCAAAGTCAACTGGTCTTCGGACTCACAACCCGCGATCGAGAATTTGGACCACCGGCCATCCCACTCATTGAAGCCATTGAGATGGCTGCAGTCGCCGTCCTCCAACAGGCAACAGTTTCATTTGTTTTTGGCACAGAAAGAACTGGTTTAGATAACGAAGACCTGAAGCACTGTACTCACCGAGTTTGGATTGATGCCAACCCTGACTACCCCTCACTCAACTTAGCTCAAGCGATGATGCTTGTGACCTACTCGATGAGGCAAGGGTTAATGAATGCCCTATCTATTGATTCAAAGAGTCTTAGAAATGAAAGTCCTGAGTTGGCCGACCAAGCTGCGGTCAATGCCATGCTGGACCATTGGCAACAAGGGCTTGAGGCAATTCAATACTTAGACCCGGCCAACCCCAAAAAACTCATGCCAAGATTACAAGCACTCTTTTCACGAGCAGGACTCCAAAAAGAAGAAATTGATCTTTTACGCGGTATTGCAAAACAAATGCTTCTACACGGTAAAATCAAATAATGCCTTTATTTGAACACATTGACTCCATTATTGCCCGTGATCCGGCGGCTAGAACCCGCTTAGAGGTCATGCTCTGCTATCCAGGTTTACATGCCATCTGGCTACACCGTTTAGCCCATTTTCTATGGCATATCGAGCTCAAATTATTGGCTCGAGTGATTTCACATACAGCTCGCTTCATTACGGGCATAGAAATCCATCCAGCCGTCATAGTGGGTAAACGCGTATTTATTGATCACGGCCTTGGTGTTGTGATTGGTGAGACAACTGTGATTGGTGATGATTGCACCATTTATCAAGGCGTCACTCTAGGTGGCACTTCTTTATATAAAGGTACCAAACGTCATCCAACACTGGAATCAGGCGTTGTTGTTAGTGCGGGTGCAAAAGTACTAGGTGGATTTACAGTTGGTAAAGATGCTCGCATTGGTTCAAATGCAGTTGTACTCAAAGAAGTACCTGCTGGCGCTACCGCTGTTGGTATTCCTGCTCGCATTGTCCAAACACAAGACTCACAACATTCATTTACTGCTTACGGCATTACGCCGGAAGATCTCAGCTAACTCATGAATCCACTTGAGTTGGCTAAGCACACGCCTGCGATGCAGCAATTTCTGCGCATCAAAGCAGAACATCCAAACTCTTTGGTGTTCTTTCGCATGGGCGATTTCTATGAGCTTTTCTTTGAGGATGCTGAAAAAGCAGCCCGCATTTTAGATATTACCCTCACGCAACGTGGCCAATCAGCAGGCAACCCTATCAAAATGGCAGGCATCCCCTACCATGCAGCGGAGCAATATCTAGCAAAATTAGTTAAGGCTGGAGAATCCGTAGCAATTGCCGAACAAGTAGGAGACCCTGCGGAAAGTAAAGGGCCAGTAGAGCGGCGCGTGATGAGAGTTATCACACCTGGCACACTAACAGATTCGGCTTTAATGAACGAGCGTCATGATGCGCCTCTGCTGGCCATATTCCCAGTCAATAAAAAGACTTCCTGGGGGCTCGCATGGCTAACTGTTGCAAGCGGTAACCTTCGTATTACCCAATGCGCCCCCACGGAGCTAGCCCAATATTTAGCCCGCATTCAAGCTGTTGAAATACTTTGCCCACCTAACGCTGAACAATCAATTAAAGATGCATTAAAAGACTCTCACTGGTCTGAAGTTAATTTATCTGGCAATAACATCCCTGATTGGGTTTGGACACCAGATGAAGGCACCCGTCGACTACAAGATATTTTTCAAATGAGTAGCCTACAGGGTATAGGCATTGATCAAATCGACCAATTTACGCCTGCATTAGCTGCAGTAGCTGCAGTGCTTGCCTATGGAGCAAATACGCAGGGATTGGGGTGGCATGGAAAATTGCCGCACATCCAAGCATGCCAAGTCGAAGAAGATGCCAGTTATATTGGAATCGATGCTGCTACCAGAAGAAATTTGGAGATTACAGAAACGCTTCGTGGAGAAACTGAGCCAACTCTATTCTCTCTACTAGACACGTGCTCTAGCGCCATGGGTAGCAGACTTTTGAGGCACTGGCTACACCACCCCCTTCGAAATACAGACACTATTCAGCAACGACATCAAGCCATTGAAGTACTTCTTAATCAAGGTTTTGTTTTAGATCATATTCGTAGCGTGCTTCGGCAAATTGCTGACGTTGAGCGCATCAGTGCCCGCCTAGCCTTAGGAAGTGCAAGGCCTCGCGACCTCAGCAGCCTCCGCGACACTTTAGCCTCCCTACCAGCTCTCGCAGAAAAACTAAAGCCACTAGGTCATGATTCACAGCTTCTAAATCACCTGGCAGACCTACTTGCAACAGCACCGCCAGTTCTGAGCTTACTCCAACAATCAATTGCACCAGAACCATCTGTAGTCATTCGTGAAGGTGGTGTTATTGCCAACGGGTACAACTCTGAACTAGATGAATTACGCCGCTTAGGTGATGATTGCGGGCAATTTTTATTAGATTTAGAAACACGTGAACGAGCGCGCACAGGTATTGCTAACCTACGCGTTGAATTTAATAAAGTTCACGGTTTTTTCATTGAAGTGACCAATGGGCAAGCTGATAAAGTTCCTGATGACTACCGCCGCAGACAAACTCTCAAAAATGCAGAGCGTTACATCACCCCAGAATTAAAAGCTTTTGAAGATAAAGCCCTTTCCGCTAAAGAACGTAGTTTCGCTCTAGAAAAACAACTATACGAAGCTTTGCTCATTGAGCTACAACAACATGTTGGTGCTTGCCAGCAAACAGCGGGTGCGCTGGCGCAAACAGATGTATTAGCGACCCTGGCAGAACGTGCTCAAACACTAGGCTGGCACCGCGCAAACTTAACAGACCAACCAGGATTAAAAATTGAAGGTGGCCGACATCCTGTTGTTGAGGATCAACTTGCCAAGCGCTCAGAATCATTTTCACCGAATGATGCTCACTTTGATAACAGCCGACGAATGCTCTTAATTACCGGCCCGAACATGGGTGGTAAATCAACCTATATGCGACAAATCGCATTAATTGTTTTGCTGGCTTATGTCGGATCCTACGTTCCAGCAACGCAAGCAGCCATTGGGCCCATCGATCGCATCTTTACCCGTATTGGCGCTGCGGATGATTTAGCTAGCGGTCGATCAACCTTCATGGTTGAAATGACTGAGGCAGCTGCCATCTTGCATCGGTCAACTGCTCAATCACTGGTTTTAATGGATGAAATCGGCAGAGGAACGTCAACATTTGACGGTTTAGCATTAGCTTGGGCTATAGCACAACAACTTTTATCAAAAAACCGCTCTTGGACTTTATTTGCAACCCATTACCTTGAGTTAGCAAGTCTTCCGAGTAAATATCCACAATGCACCAATGTACATCTAAGTGCGGTTGAAAAAGGTCAAGGAATCGTTTTTTTACATACCGTGCAAGCTGGTCACGCCAATCAGAGTTACGGATTACAAGTGGCCCAACTTGCAGGCGTCCCGCAAGAAGTGATTAAAGAAGCTAAAAAACATTTATACCGACTTGAAGAAAATGCTAACCAAGCTAGCAAGCAAGTGGATTTGTTTAGTCATGTAGATGATGAGCCAGAAGTTAGTCCGCAACATCCAGATCAAGAACAAGCTTGGGCTCTTCTAAAAGAAGTCGAGCAAATTGACCTCGACAGCCTTAGCCCCAAAGAAGCTCTTGATATTCTATATCACCTAAAAAATAAGCTTTAATTAAGATACTTAATTAAAGCTTATGGGCAGAAATAAGTTTGTGATTAATGAAGCGTCGGTCGTTGTCCCTGCATAGGCGGAGCAGGAAAATCATCATCCCCTTCGTCCTCAGCATCAACATCTAAACCAAAGGCTCCTTTAGGATGCCCCTCCTCCACCTCTTCTTCTGTCGCCTCTCGCACATCCGATATTTGCAACCAAAATTTCAAGGCAAGACCAGCTAATGGATGATTACCATCCAAAACCACTTTATCCTCTGCTAAATCTGTCACTGTATAAATTAATGCATCCTCGTCATCAGCATCAGCATCAGCTTCATCTAACAAACCTTCGAATTGCATACCCACCTCAAGCGGCTCAGGGAAGCGTGTACGTGCCTCAATTTTTAACAACTCTGGGTCATAATCACCAAAAGCGTCACCTGGCTCTAGCTGAATGGTAGTTTCATACCCCACATCATGACCATCTACAGCTTCTTCTATTTTCGGAAAAGTACCGTCATAGCCGCCATGCAAGTAAATCATAGGCCCCGATGACTCCTCAATAACATTTCCTTGAGCATCAGTTAAACGGTATTTCAATGAAACAATAGTATTCTTTTGTACTTTCATAAAACATATTTTACGTGACTACGCACAATAAAGTCCCAAACCCACCATGAAAACATCTAAAACCTCTAAGTACGTTCCACCAACTCCGCCCCAACCGCTCCCCATCAAAGAGCCTTGGGCTTTATTAGGTGGCATTAGTCCGGAACGCTTCATGAAGGAATATTGGCAAAAAAAACCTTTATTGGTGAGAGGTGCGATTCCAGCATTTAAACTTACAAAACTTTCTGGGGAACTGTTAGATAGCGCGATCTCCATGGAAGAGTTAGCCCAACTTTCAACACTCAAAACTGTTGAATCTCGCCTAGTTCAAAGTGCCCCCTGGACACTTAACCATGGTCCATTCAAGGCTAAAACACTCCCTAAGCTAACAGACCCAGATTGGACCTTGTTGGTGCAAGGGGTTAACGCTCACCACTGGGCAGCGCAAACAGTTATGTCTTGGTTTAAGTTTATCCCCGAAGCACGTCTCGATGATTTAATGATTAGTATTGCAGGTCCTGGTGGCGGTGTAGGGCCCCACCTAGACTCTTACGATGTCTTTTTGATTCAGATGGCCGGACATAGAAACTGGCGGATATCCACCCAAAAAAATCACCGCTTAAAAGAAGGCTTACCTTTAAAAATCTTAGAAAATTTCAAGCCTACAGCAGACTGGGTATTAGAACCTGGGGATATGCTGTACTTACCCCCTAACGTCGCACATGATGGTATTGCAGTTGATGCTGGATGCCAAACTTGGTCTGTTGGATTTAAGGCTCCCAACTATAAAGATTTAATCTCTGAAATCTTATGGCGCACTACCGAAGCCTTAGAGCAGGATGCCACCCTGAATCAGTTATACGCAGACCCACAACAACTAGCCACCCAAGATCCCGCATTAATACCCCAACCATTAGTCCAAGCCATCTGCGCAAAGTTAAATCATATTCGTTGGACTAAAAGTGATATCTCCTGCACCTTAGCCAGCGTATTAAGCGAACCCAAACCACAAATCTATTTCACCCCACCAAAACAACTATTGGACCTTCAAAACTTTAGACGTGCCATTGCCGTCCAAGGCATTCGACTATCCCCCATCTCAAAAATTCTTCATGATCAAGAGTTCTGCTATCTAAACGGTGAAAATGTCAGCGATAACCAAGAGGCAGATTGGAATTTATGGCTAAAAATATCTAAAAATCAATACCTTACGAATAATGATTGCCGCAAGCTGAGCCTATTAATTGACGATACCCAGAACCCATGGTTTGAAGCCTACTGCGCTGGATGGCTTAACCTAAATGAGCTTCAGGGTTAACGCTAGTAATTTTTAAAAATCTATTTATAATTGCTAGCTGATACTTAAATCACTCAGTTCGCTGGGTGATTTAAGCATCCGGTCTAAATCACCGTTAGATGATTAGCTAATCTTTTAAGGAAATAAAATGAAAAAATCACTATTGATCGCTTCTTTGTTGGCAGTTGCTTTGGCAGCTTGTGGTAAAAAAGAAACTCCAGCTCCAGCTGCTCCAGCTGCTGATGCTGCTGCTCCAGCTGCTCCTGCTGCTGCTCCAGCTGCTCCTGCTGCAGAACCAGCTAAGAAGTAATTCTTCTTCAGTGAAAAAAAGCCACCTTCGGGTGGCTTTTTTTATGGGTATGGCCAGATAATTATCTGGCCATTTTCTATTACTTACCTAACTGTTGATCCAATAAAGTTAACAACTGAATCGCGGCTTCGCCAACCTCAGGAGTGCCTTTATCATCCTGCACAGTGACAACAATCGTACCTGATGAATCTTTAACGATAATGCGGTAGCGTTTAGCACGTTTCATTTCATCATCAGATTTGCTGCTAAACATCTTTTCCCAGAACCCTCTATCACCTGATAAATCTTTAGGATTTAGGAAGCGAACGAAATAAATTCCTTGCGTGCGGTCGCGATCATCAACCATAAAGTTTGAACGATCTAAACCAACACCAATTTCACGCCATGCTCGATCAAAGTTTGCAGCAAACTCAAGACGAGGTGTTAACTCTTTCTTCAAATAAGATACTTTTGGCGCACTTGATTCTTTGTTGGCAACTGATGCGCGGGCAGCAGTTTCAGTGTAACCAAGACGCTGCATTAAACGAGCCAAGAACTCAGCCTCCAACTCTGGGTCATTAGCACGAGCCGTCCAAATAGTTTGACTCTTATCGCCACCTGTTAATTGCTCAGCAGCCCCACGGTGCGTAATGTATATCTCCGTCTCGCCTTTAGCATTGGTTTCTAAACGTGTACGATATTTATCACGCTCACCAGTTGAGTAAAGAGAGTCTAAAACCCTACCCAAGGTTCTTCTAATAAAATCCTGAGGAATCTTAGCGCGATTCTCAGCCCAATCTGTTTCCATAATTCCAGTTTCAGGTGAATCCGTTAACAAAAGAAAACCTGACTCTTGCCAAAACTCACGCACACTTGGATAAACGTTTTTAGCTGGCTTAGATACCACCAACCAACGACGACTTCCATCGCGTTCAATACGCATACCTTGTACAGTTGGTAAAACAGCTTCCTTACCTTCTGGTTTAGCTGAACCACGTACCGCACTTAACCCTGACAATGTTGCGCCGCCATCAGGCACTACATAACGCTTATCACCGTTCATCACCGTCATGTCGGGAGGGAATGCTAGGTTAGGCCCTTTCTTTTCTCCGGCTGACTTATAGTCAATCGTGTCACTAGAGAATGTGGTTGAGCAAGCTGACATCAATAAGCCAGTTGTCATAGCTAGCATAACAACTGCCAAACTAGGTTTTAAAGAAGATTGACGCATAAATTTCCCTAAGTAATATCTGTTATTTTTATTTAAGCCAATAAGCCTGCAGCTTTTAAGGCTGCTTTGACTTGTTGCTGCGAAGCGTCGCTTAATGTTGTGAGCGGCAAGCGAATTCCTGACCCCATCAAACCCATTGCATGCAACGCCCACTTCACAGGAATTGGATTGGCCTCAATGAACATTGATTTATGGACCGCTAAGAGTTTGTACTGAATTTCTCTTGTTTTAACCATGTCACCTGACATAGCAGCCATGCATAGCTCATGCATTAGCTTAGGAGCTACGTTAGCTGTGACAGAAATATTACCCACCCCGCCCATCAACATGAGGAACAGAGCCGTGAAATCATCACCAGAATAAACCGCAAAATCATTGGCTCCATCAGCTTTAAGACCAGCCATTAATTGTGTGCCGCGCTCTAAATTACCCGTAGCATCTTTAATGCCATGAATGCCAGGCACTTTTGCCAAGCGAATCACTGTCTCATTGGCCATATCAGCAACTGTTCTACCGGGAACGTTGTACAAGATAACTGGCAAGTCTACTTTTTCAGCAATAGTTTTGAAGTGTTGATACATACCTTCTTGCGTAGGCTTGTTGTAATACGGTACCACTTGCAAGCTGGCATCAGCGCCAACTTTTTTCGCGTACTCAGTTAATTCAATAGCTTCACTTGTTGAATTACCACCAGTGCCTGCAATAACTGGGATACGTTTAGCCGTATGCTCAACGGTTACCTTAATGAGCTCACAATGCTCTTCTACTGAAACAGTGGGTGATTCACCTGTTGTTCCAACGATCACAATACCGTCTGTACCTTCAGCAATATGCCAATCGATTAACTGGCGCAAAGCAGGTAAATCAAGACTGCCATCGGCATGCATAGGCGTAACAATGGCCACTAAACTTCCAGAGATGTTTTTTGCTAATTTAGTCATGTTTTTGATTGTAGCGGAACAGCGCAGATTCTCTGAATACATGCTTGTTTTGGAGACTGAATTTGAAGGTCTTCATAAGCCAAAATCTTCATATTTGAAGAAAAACTGAGTAATTCATTAGGTTGCAGTAAAAAATTAGGATTACTCGGCTTACCAAAGGCCTCATTGCCAACTGCAAATGTCTCATAAATCAAGACGCCCTGCTTTTTTAATAACTTAGGTAATTGCAATAAAACAGGTCGATAGAGGTAATTGGTCGCAACCAGACCGTCAAAAGCTTCGACATATTCAGAATCGGAAAATTTCCAAATATTTTCTTCTAAATCAATGGCTTGTGTCACAATTGGCAAGCTAAATATGCGCGCTTTTTCGGCAAGGCCCTCTAAAACCTCGACATCTTTATCTACCGCAACCACATTAAATCCCTGAGAGGCTAGCCATAGTGCATGCCTACCATGGCCACAGGCGTAATCTAAGACGCGCCCACCCGGCACAACCTTAGATGCATGAGAAACCACCCACTCTGAAGCCGGCAAATCAAAGCCAGGGGAAGATTTAGCTGTAATCAAGCCCCATCGCCTCACGCACGTCGCGCATCGTCTCTTGAGCAACCTTACGGGCCTTATCACAACCATCGGCAATGATGGCTCTTAACAAGCTAGGGTCATCTAGATAAATCTGGGCTCGCTCCATCATCGGCTGCTGTTCTCTCAAGATGCCCTGAATAACCGGTTGTTTGCACTCGATACAACCTATACCAGCACTCTTACAACCTTTTTCAGCCCAAACTCTCGTCTCATCATCAGAATAAACCTGATGCAACTGCCAAACAGGACAACGCGCAGGATCACCAGCATCCGTCTTACGAACACGTGCCGGATCAGTTGGCATCGTTCTTACTTTTTTCTCAATCGAGGCAGCATCTTCACGCAAAGCAATTGTGTTGCCATAAGACTTTGACATCTTCTGACCATCCAAACCAGGCATGCGGGATTCTTTTGTTAATAAGGCCTGCGGCTCTACAAGAATAATCTTCCTAGCCCCCTCTAAATAGCCGAATAAGCGCTCACGATCGGCCATCGAAAGACTTTGCGCATCAGCCAATACAGCGCGGGCTTGCTCAAGAGCCTCATCATGGCCTTTCTCTTGATATTCGGTACGTAACTCTAGATATAACTTCGTGCGCTTACTACCCAATTTTTTGGCAGCCTCCAAAGCTTTTTCCTCAAAACCAGGCTCACGTCCATAGAGGTAATTAAAACGACGAGCCACCTCACGAGTCATTTCCACATGAGGAATTTGATCTTCGCCAACAGGCACATGCTGTGCTCTGTAGATCAAAATATCTGAAGCCATCATCAATGGGTAACCTAAGAACCCATAAGTTTGTAAATCTTTTTCTTTAAGCTTTTCAATTTGATCTTTATAGGTAGGCACACGCTCTAACCAGCCCAACGGTGTCCCCATCGCCAATAGCAAAAATAACTCTGCATGCTCTGGAATTTTGCTCTGTATAAAGAGTGTCGCTTGAGTTGGATCAATACCCGCCGCTAACCAGTCAATCACCATATCCCAAACTGAAGACTCAATAATGTCTGGCGTTTCATAGTGCGTGGTTAAAGCATGCCAATCAGCAGCAAAGAAATAACATGGGTACTCAGCTTGCAATTTGACCCAATTCTTAAGAACACCATGATAGTGACCTAAATGCAAAGCCCCCGTTGGGCGCATACCGGATAGAACTCGTTCAGAAAACATATATCTCTTATTGAAACACCGACCAAACAGGTCGTAATTGCGAAGGTAGATCTGGTAATTGTCCCAAATCTATGTGACTTTCACGAGGATCATGAAAATCAGACCCTCTAGAAGCCAAAAAATCGTACTGCTGTGCTACTTTAGCAAAAGTTTTGAACTCGCTGGCACTATGACTACCTGTAACTACTTCAATTCCCCTACCACCCAACTCTTTGAATTGCTCATACAACTGTATTAACTGTAATGAACTGCAACGATATCTGCCTGGATGAGCAATCACAGCAACCCCACCCGCATCCTTAATCCAAGTAATGGCGTGCTCTAAGCTTGCCCAAGCATGTGGCACAAAACCAGGTTTACCTTCTATTAAATAATGAGCAAAGACTTCATTAGTATTCTTGCAAATACCAGCTTCAACCAAGTACCTAGCAAAATGGGTTCGAGAGACCAACTCAGGATTCCCCACAAAATGTAGCGCTCCCTCATAAGCCTTTGGAATACCCGCTTTCTCCAACTGAGCAGACATTTCTTTAGCTCGTTCAGTGCGGCCATTACGTGTTTTATAAAGCCCGTCAATCAACGCTTGGTTATCTTCATCAACACCAAGACCAACAATATGCACTGTTTGCTCACACCAAGTAACTGATATTTCAACACCGGAAATGTATTGCATACCTAATGCAACTGCTGCTTGCTTAGCACGCTTTTGACCACTCAATTCATCATGATCGGTCAGCGCCCAAATTTGTACGCCATTATTTTTTGCACGACTAGCTAAAGCTTCTGGAGTGAGCGTTCCATCAGAAACCACGGAGTGGCAATGCAAATCGGCATTGATTGTGTACATGTTTTGATTTTACTGGTTTAGGTCAACCGTGTATCAACAATACGCCGAGGTGCCTCGAGGTACTCTTTCGATTGCATCTCAACAATTCTAGAGACCGTTCGATGAAACTCATTGGCCATTTGCCCTTCGGTATACAGCAACTCAGCAGCCACTTCAGCAGAGATAATTAATTTCACCTTATGGTCATAAAACACATCAATCAACCAAGTAAAGCGCCTAGCCTCGCTTGCCATTTTAGGAGGCATATACGGCACATCTGACAATAAAACAGTATGGAATAAATTAGCAATTTCTAAATAATCATTTTGTGAACGCGGTCCACCACACAGTGTTTTAAAATCAAACCAAGCTACGCCACCCGCACGTCTAACAGCACGAATTTCTCTTGCCTCAATATGCAAAGTTGGGTCTTGCTCGTCATGAGCTTCGGCCACACTCTCAAAAACCTGACTCATCGTAGCACTTGTTTCAGGGCCTAAAGGCGAATAATAGGCCTTCACCTGCTCCATTACCTTCTGACGATAATCCACACCTGCATCAACATTCATGATGTCTAACTTCTCTTGCAATAAAGCAATAGCGGGCAGGATGCGATCTCGATGCAAACCATCTGGATACAATAAATCAGGGCGATAATTCGAAGTCATAACGAACTGCACACGATTTCTAAACAATGAATCTAACAGTTTGTACAAAATCATGGCATCTGCCACATCACTCACATGAAACTCGTCAAAGCAAATTAGTCGATATCGCTTCGCAATATTTTTACCCAAGATTTCTAAAGGATCCGCCTTACCTCGCAAATCCTGCAACTCACGATGCACTTCCCTCATGAACTCATGAAAATGCAAACGAGTTTTCTTTTCAACCGGTGAGGATTCATAAAAGCAGTCCATCAAAAATGATTTGCCACGCCCAACACCGCCCCACATATAAACCCCACGCGGTAAATCTGGAAAACGCATCATTTTGGCCAACTTACCGCTTCGCACCTCTTTGTAAGAGAGCCACTCATCTTGACAGCGCTGCAAACGATTAATTGCAGCCTGCTGAGCAGCATCGCTCCCGTAGCCACGCTTCGCTAGTTCTTGTTGATAAAACTCAGTTACTTTCATTTTTGGTCAATACAAAAAGTTTGGGGACCAAAGAGTCTTGTAAAACTCTGTAGCCCCCAAGGATTGCTATTGATAAAAAAGCATTACATATTTAATGCACGTTTATCCGTGGCTAATGCTGCCTCTCTGACCACCTCAGAAAGACTAGGATGCGGATGGCAAACTCGTCCGATATCCTCTGCAGCTGCTTTGAATTCCATCGCTACAGCAGCTTCAGCAATCAAATCAGAAGCGGCATTACCAACAATATGAACACCTAAGATTTCATCTGTTTGCGCATCAGCTAATACCTTAACAAAGCCATCAGCCGCTCCCATACCTAGAGCACGGCCATTAGCTGCAAATGGGAACTGGCCTGGCTTGTATGCACGACCTTCAGCCTTCAACTGTTGCTCAGTCTTACCAACCCAAGCAATCTCTGGAGAGGTGTAAATAACCCAAGGAATACAGTTGTAATCGATATGAGGTTTTTGACCAGCAATCACTTCGGCAACTAAAACACCTTCATCTTCAGCTTTATGAGCCAACATAGGGCCGCGCACAACATCACCAATCGCATAAATGCCCGGAGCAGTTGTGGCACAAGTATGGTTATCAATTGGAATAAAACCGCGGTCATCTGCTTTCAAGCCGACAGCTTCAAGATTCAAACCATCCGTATTAGGCACACGCCCCACAGAGACGATTAAACGATCGCAGTCTAGAGTTTGAGCTGCTCCAGTACTATCGGTGTAAGCAACGCTAACACCCTTCTTACCAGCTTTAACATCACCAATCTTCACACCCAAGTTAATCTTCAAGCCTTGCTTTGCGAATAACTTTTGTGCTTCTTTAGCAACTCCTTCATCGCAAGCAGCTAAAAACCCTGGCAATGCCTCAAGAATGGTTACTTCAGCACCTAATCGGCGCCATACAGACCCCAACTCCAAACCAATCACGCCCGCACCAATCACGCCTAGCTTCTTAGGCGTTGATCCGAATTTCAATGCACCCTCGTTATCGCAAATGAGTTCATTGTCAACAGGCATACCCGGTAGATGGCGAGCTTTAGAGCCTGTAGCAATAATCACATTTTTAGCAGTAACAGTTCCTGCGTCCTTGCCGTCGACCTTAATTTGATAGCCATCAGCACCCTTACCTACAAATGACGCATGACCTTTTAGCAAAGTGATTTTATTTTTACGGAATAAAAACTGAATGCCGCCAGTCATTTTCGTCACGATGTCATCTTTGCGAGCAATCACCTTTTTTACATCAATACTGACATCTTTCACAGTGATACCGTGATCAGATACGTGATGTGAAATATTTTCAAACTCCTCAGATGTAGCTAACAATGCCTTCGATGGAATACAACCCACGTTCAAACACGTCCCACCCAAACGCGGCTCCCCCTTAGGATCATCGTATGCATTACTCTCAGCGCAAGCCACCTTAAAACCTAACTGGGCTGCGCGAATAGCGGCAATATAGCCACCTGGGCCGCCACCAATCACAACAACGTCAAAATTTTGACTCATGTTTTTTCCTATAACCTTTTAGCAAATTAAAGGTCTAATAAAAGACGCGCTGGATCTTCCAAGGCTTCTTTCATAGCAACCAAACCTAATACAGCTTCACGGCCATCGATGATGCGGTGGTCATAAGACATAGCTAGGTAATTAATTGGGCGAACCACTACTTGGCCGTTCTCAACAACAGCCCGATCCTTCGTTGCATGAATACCCAAAATTGCAGACTGTGGTGGATTAATAATCGGTGTTGACAACATAGAACCAAAAATACCGCCGTTAGAGATAGAGAATGTACCGCCAGATAGATCATCTAGAGTCAACTTACCATCACGAGCTTTCACACCAAACTCAGCAATCTTCTTCTCAATATCAGCCAAGCTCATTTGATCAGCATCACGCAAAATAGGCACCACTAAACCACGCGGCGAACCAACCGCAATACCAATATCAAAATAGCCGTGATAAACAATATCGTTACCATCAACAGATGCGTTCAAGATTGGATATTTCTTCAAAGCGTGCACAGCGGCTTTAACGAAGAAAGACATGAAACCTAATTTAGCACCATGTTCTTTTTCAAACTGGTCTTTATATTTATTGCGCATCGCCATCACAGGTGCCATATTGACTTCATTAAATGTTGTCAAAATTGCATTAGTTTGCTGAGATTGCAATAAGCGTTCAGCAATACGCGCACGCAAACGACTCATTGGCACACGCTCTTCTGGGCGACCACCAGCACCACTCACAACTGGTGCCGCTGCAGGTGCTGCTTTAGCTGCAGGTGCAGAACCTGACAAAGTTGCCAATACATCACCTTTAGTAATACGACCATCTTTACCAGAACCAGCGACAGCTGATAAATTATTCTCAGCCATTAACTTTGCAGCTGATGGCATTGCCTTCGCACTTGCCGCAGGCGCCACCGCAGATGGAGCTGCTACTGGCGCTGCAACGGGTGCAGGTGCTGCTGCAGGAGGAGCAGCAGCGGCAGCTTTAGCAGCACTATCAATTTTTGCAATTACCTGATCAGATACAACCGTGCCGCCATCACCCACAACGATTTCAGCCAATACGCCAGCTGAAGGCGCTGGAACCTCTAAAACAACTTTGTCTGTTTCAATTTCAATCAAAATCTCATCTTGAGCAACGGCTTCACCTGCTTTTTTCTTCCAAGTCAACATGGTTGCTTCTGCAACAGATTCAGATAACTGTGGAACTTTGACGTCTACGATAGCCATGTTCTTTTCCCTTTTGTATAAAGTATTTGTTAGTTAATTTGCTTCAATTATTTAGTTAGCACAAAGCCTTTAAGCTTTGCAAACGCTGCATCTACAAGAGCTTTTTGTTGATCCTGGTGCAAGTGCGCATAACCACATGCTGGCGATGCAGATGCTGGGCGGCCTGCATACCCCAATTTCTGACCTTCGGCCATATTTTCATGAATATTATGTTGCACGAAGAACCAAGCACCCTGATTTTGTGGCTCATCCTGACACCAAACAATTTCGGCTAATTTTGGATATTTCTTCATTTCAGCAGCAAATGCTTTATGTGGGAATGGGTATAACTGCTCCACACGAATCAATGCCACATCATCTGTCTTCTTAGCTTCGCGAGCCTTGACAAGGTCGTAATAAACCTTACCTGAGCAAGCCACTAGGCGCGTTACCTTCTTGGCATCAATCTTGTCATCCAACTCACCAATGACTGTACGGAACTCACCTTTTGTGAATTCTGCAATTGGTGAAGTTGCATCCTTATTTCTCAACAATGACTTAGGTGTCATGATGATCAAAGGCTTGCGGAACTGACGAATCATTTGACGACGCAACAAATGAAAAATCTGCGATGCTGTTGTTGGTTGAACCACTTGCATATTCATGTCAGCACATAGCTGCATGAAACGCTCTGGACGAGCCGATGAATGCTCTGGACCCTGGCCTTCATAACCATGTGGCAACATCATCACAAGACCATTAGCTCGACCCCACTTAACTTCACCAGACGCAATGAATTGGTCAATAACTACCTGAGCACCATTCACGAAGTCACCAAATTGAGCTTCCCAAATAGTCAATGTATTTGGCTCAGCAGCAGCGTATCCATATTCAAAACCAAGCACAGCTTCTTCTGACAAAATAGAGTCAATCACTGTGAATGGCGCTTGACCATCAGCCACATGCTGCAATGGAATATATGTACCTGTATCCCACTTCTCACGATTTTGATCATGAATCACTGCATGTCGGTGTGTAAATGTACCGCGACCTGAATCTTCGCCAGATAGACGAATCGGATAACCACTTGCCACCAATGAAGCAAAAGCCATGTGTTCGCCCATGCCCCAGTCAACATTCACCTCGCCACGACCCATCGCAGCACGGTTATTCAGCACGTTATCCACTAAGTTATGAGGCTTAAAACCTTCTGGCACTTTTGTAATGCGCTCAGCTAAACGTTTCCACTCAGTTAGAGGAATCGCTGTGTCTGCAGAATCTGTCCATTTCTTATTTAAGAATGGGCTCCAATCAACAGCATACTTACCTTTGAAATTAGAGATAACAGGATCTACGGTGTGTTTACCGGCTTCCATCGCTGCACGATAAGCCTTCACCATCTCATCACCACCACCTGCCGGCAACACGTTGATTGCTTCCAACTTGTCAGCGTACAACTTACGTGTACCAGGATGCTGAGCAATTTTCTTGTACATCAATGGTTGCGTTAATGCAGGCGTATCTTGCTCGTTGTGGCCCAATTTACGGAAACAGATGATATCGATTGCAATATCTTTCTTAAATGTATTGCGATATTCAACAGCCAAATTGGTTGCCCATACCACCGCTTCAGGATCATCACCATTGACGTGCAATACAGGCGCCTCAATAGTTTTAAGAATATCTGTACAGTAAAGCGTTGAACGTAAGTCACGAGGATCAGACGTTGTGAAACCAATCTGGTTATTGATCACAATGTGCAATGTGCCGCCGGTGTAGTATCCGCGAACCTCAGCCATTGCTAGAGTTTCCTGCACCACGCCCTGTCCAGCAATCGCAGCATCACCGTGAACTAAAATTGGCATCACTTGCGCACCAGTTAAATCGCCTCGGCGATCCATACGTGCACGTACAGAACCTTCAACAACTGGATTCACAATTTCCAAGTGAGATGGATTAAATGCCAAAGACAAATGTACGGGGCCACCAGGGGTTGTTACGTCACTTGAAAAACCTTGGTGATACTTCACATCACCTGCAGGCAAGTCCTCTGGAGCTGTATGTTCAAACTCAGCAAACAAATCTTTAGGCATCTTCCCTAAAGTATTAACCAATACGTTCAAACGGCCACGGTGGGCCATGCCAATAACAATTTCCTGAATACCTGCAAGACCAGCAGCACGCACAGTTTCATCCATTGAGGCGATAAAGCTTTCACCACCTTCCAATGAGAAACGTTTTTGACCAACATATTTCGTATGAAGATAACGCTCTAAGCCTTCAGCAGCAGTTAAACGCTCAAGAATTTGCTGCTTCTTTTCAGCACTGTAAGATGGTGTTGAACGAGCAGACTCTAACTTCTCCTGCCACCAACGCTTCATCTTTTGATCTGTAATGTACATAAACTCAGCACCAACGGTGCCGCAATAAGTCTGACGCAAGTTTTGTAACAACTCACGCAAAGTCATATTGTCTTTACCGAAGAATGTGTTGCTTGTATTGAACACAATCTCCATATCTGCATCACCCAAGCCATAAAAAGCCGGATCAAGCTCTGGAATATTTGGGCGCTCTGTGCGCTTTAATGGGTCTAAATCAGCCCAACGGGTTCCCACGTTACGGTGAGCAGCAATTAGCTGCTGAACTGCAACACGTTTGCGACCTAATTCAGAATCTGCTGAATCATTAATAACTCGAATAGGACCTTGTTTAGCTCTCTCAGCAAATGCGCTAACGACTGGTGCATGCGGCACATCTCGCTTAGTCGTGCCATCAACGGCTGGGACATGCTGAACATTGTCGAAATACTCGCGCCAATAGTCAGAAACAGAAGCTGGATTTTCAAGATAGGCTTCGTAGAGTTCTTCTACGTAGGGGGCGTTACCGCCGAAGAGATAAGAGCTACCTCTGTAGGACTGCATCATATTGCTCACCTTTCATCGGGTATCCCGAATTTGTAGTGGGTTAAACCTTCCGCGACACGGCTTGACCGGTTAGCGGATTGCGAACTAGTTGTAATTGCAACGGAAGGATGTTCCGCAGATAGAAGCTTAACACGGCTCAGCACCTATTTGCCTTACTTTTTACTCAATAACACTGTAAACCTTAGCTTTCCGGTCTGCAGTTAGGTCTTTCCCCTAACAAATCAAGGAATTTCAGCAAGAGTCTTGTAAGAAATATCCTACATAAAATTCAGAATCGGCCGATTTCCAAAAATAAAAAATCTTTTTACCATCTAATTTCCTTTAAATACTTAACAGGAAATAAATAATGGAAATCAAAAATCTTGAAAATCCTAAGGATTACTTGAGTACGCGGCAAAGCGCTCGCTATTTACAAGTATCACTGGGTACCGTCCAAAAGATGGTTGAAACTGGTGAGCTACTGGCTTGGAAAACCCGGGGCGGACACCGACGCATCCTGACATCTTCATTAGAGCAGTTACTAAAAAGAAGACGTCTAGGTATCCGTCAACGTTGTGGCGCTCAATTTCTACTACTATCGATCATGAGACATGAGGCGTCTTTTGAGGGATTTAAGGCGTTAACAAGCCACTGGAAATCAGAGGTTAACCTCCACATGTCAGCCGATAGCTTAGAAGCACTCATGCAAGCAGTTTCTTTGGCACCAGACGTTATTTATATTGATGCCCAAATATCACCCGTAGAGCAAGTACATTTAACCAATTATTTGAGTAAAAACACTCACACACGAAATATACCCATATTAGTAGAGGAAGATTTTCTTAAATTGCACCCTCAAATATTAGATATTTCTCCAGAAAATAGAATACTCATGGATTCAGCCTATTCCATACCTAAATCTGGTAAAAGGATTAAAAACCCATTAATTCGGGCATATAAATCAGATTTATTAAATTTAGATAATGGTGGGCCGAATATCAAATTTGGAGAAAGGCTCGAAACTCTCATCCTTGATTGCATGGCCAAAAAATGCGAAGTGGCCTGACAAGCAGGCCACCAATCATTGCTAACAGTATTAATTAGATAGCAAATTGAGTACGGTCTTTACCTTCGATCCATTTTGGAGCCTTACCGCGACCAGTCCATGTTTCACCTGTGGCTGAGTTGCGGTATTTAGCAGCAACCTTACCTCCGCGCGAACCCACCGCGCCTTTGCGCGCAAATAAATCAGAAGCACTTAATCCATATTGCTCAATAATTTCCTTAGCTTTGGCAATACCTTCTGCTTTTTCAGATGCTTGAGCCTCTAGAATTTGCTTTTCTAAAACTGCTTTTTGCGCCAATAATTCTTGATATGTCGCCATTATCTCTCCGTTTTTAATGAATTATTAATATCAAGGTTAATTTTACCAAGTTATTACTTAAAAAGCATTATTTAATGGTCATTAATTATTAATTGGTATTTTTATTAAATATATAAATTATATTGATTTAATATATTATATTAATTAACTCATCAAAAAGAAAAAGCCTGAAACGATGTTCAGGCTTTATTGGTCGGGGCGAGAGGATTTGAACCTCCGACCACTTGCACCCCATGCAAGTACGCTACCAGGCTGCGCTACGCCCCGAAAACTAATTAACTAGAAAGAATATGTAGAACCGCCAATAAGTCTGCGCGAATAGAGCCCGCATCCGCTGACTCAATGCCCGATCCACCCTGCTCCTCTAGCCTAACTCTGGCGCCACTGATCGTAAAACCCTCTTCATAAAGAAGTTCGCGAATGCGGCGAATCAAAACAACCTCATGATGCTGATAATAACGCCTATTACCACGGCGCTTCTGAGGTTTTAGCTGATTAAATTCCTGCTCCCAATAGCGCAAGACATGCGGCTTTACATCGCAAAGATCACCCACTTCGCCAATCGTGAAATAGCGTTTTGCTGGAATTGGAGGGAGCAAATCCCCGGCAATCATGCCGCTACCATTTTTTTCCATAGATCAAACTCGTTAGAGCTTAGGGTCAACCTTATCTTTCAGCTTTTGACTAGCGTGGAATGTCACCACACGTCTAGCTGAAATAGGCACTAACTCACCTGTTTTAGGATTGCGGCCAGGCCTTGCTGATTTCTCGCGCAATTGAAAGTTTCCAAACCCGGAAATTTTAACGTCAACACCCGACTCTAAAGAAGTGCCCACCGTCTCAAAGAAAGCATCAATAAGATCTTTAGCCTCACGCTTGTTTAATCCAACTTGATCAAACAAGGCGTCAGATAATTCTGCTTTAGTAATCGTACCTGTTTCGTTCATTTCAGGACTCCGTTTGTATCACTTTTGTTATTTCGTATTAACGAATTCTAGCTTCGCATTTTACGCTCATAGCTTCTATGAGACTAGAAATCACTGGTTCTACTTGTACATCTTGTAATGTACCTGTTTCATCTGACAAAGTAATGCGAAAAGCCAAACTTTTCTCATTTTCCGCCATGCCACCCATGCGGCCAGCAGTAGGCTTAAATTCATCAAACAACTCGATCTTCTTAATCAAGGTTTGCTTTGATGATTTCATTGCGTCCAATAATTGTGCAGCAGTAACTGTCTGCTTCACAACAACTGCTAAATCTCTTGTGACCACAGGAAATTTACTAATAGCAGTAATTGTTGGCAAGCCAATTTCGACAATCGCCGCCCAGTCAATTTCAAATACAACGGGGGCAGAAGGTAAATCATAGGCCTGCTGCAGACGAGGGTGTAACTCTCCAACAAAGCCAAGAATCACATCTTTACCGCGATAGCGGACCACTACCTCACTACTGCGTCCAGGATGTAATGCTGGGTGCTCAAATTTTCTAGTCGTTAATTGCAAAGGCGCCAACAAGGATTCTAGATCTCCTTTTACATCAAAGAAATCAACCGCCCTTGTCACTTCACCCCATTGCTCAGGCAAAGCACTACCATAAGCCAAACCTGCCACATGCATCGGTTGGTCATAGCCAGCAATGCTTAACTCACCCGCCAGGGCATTAGCATTACGTTGAAAGACACGACCCACCTCAAACAAACGAACACGTGTTGCTTTACGATTTAAATTTTGGCGTAAATTTTGCACCAAACCACCAATCAAATTACTACGCATTACTGACAACTGACTAGCAATTGGATTGAGCACTTTAATTGGATTTTGATTACCAGCCAATTTTTCTTCTGTCTCAGCATCAATAAAACCAAAGTTCAGAACTTCTTGATAAGCTCTTCCTGCCATGGCATGACGGAAACGGTGAATATCTCTGCGAGCCTCATCCGTACCTTGCATACGCTGCTCAGCAACAGGAGGATTTGCTGGAATATTTTCAAAGCCGTAAAGTCTAGCAACCTCTTCAATCAAATCTTCTTCAATTTCAATATCAAAACGGTAGCTAGGTGGCGTAACAACAAAAACCTCACCACCTTCATGTTGAGCCTCTAGCTGATACGCTAAACCAATCCGATCAAATAACTCTGCAATGACATCTGCACTTAAAGGCACACCAATCACACGTTGTGCTCTAGCCACTCGTAAACGTACGGGCATACGCTTCGGCAAATCCAATACCTGATCAGCCACAGGTCCTAGTTGTCCACCACAGATATCACGAATCAATCCAGAAATAAACTCTAGAGCATCAACAGTTCCAGCGGGATCCACCCCACGTTCAAAACGATGTGCGGCATCCGTTGAGAAATTAAACCGGCGTGAACGCCCTTGAATTGCTGCTGGCCACCAGAAAGCAGACTCAACATAAATATCTTGAGTCTCTAATGTGACAGATGTGGGGTTGCCACCCATAATGCCCGCAAGACTTTCTAAGCCCTGCTCATCAGCAATCACACCAACAGATTGGCCATTTAACGGCGCAACTGAAACCGTCTGACCATTTAGCAACTCTAGCTGTTCACCGTCACGACCCCAACGCACAGTGAGACCGCCTTTTAATTTTTGCAAATCAAACACGTGCGTTGGCTGACCAATCGCTAGCATCGCATAGTTAGAAATATCAACCAAAGCAGAAATACTTCTTTGGCCAGCGCCTTCTAAACAACGCACCATCCAAGCAGGTGTTGTTGCTTTAGCGTTAACACCTTTAATCACTCTGCCAGCAAAACGTCCGCATAACTCATTGGACTCGACCTTTACAGGTATAGTCTCTTGAATGGTTGGCTGTTGCACATCGATCTTAGGGCTGCACAACTTGGCACCTGTAATAGCAGCAACCTCACGTGCCACACCTAAAATAGATAAGCAATCAGCTTTATTAGGTGTTAGCTTAATGACAAAAATAGTGTCATCAAGTTTCAAATATTCACGAATATCCTGTCCCACAGGTGCCTCGGCCGGCAATTCCATAATGCCATCAGCCTCTTGAGGAACCCCCAACTCATTACCTGAACACAACATGCCTTGAGACTCAACGCCACGCAATTTGCCTAATTTGATAGCAAAAGGCTTTCCACCCGCCTCAGATGGTGGCAGTTGCGCCCCAACTAATGCGCACGGAATCTTAATGCCCACGCGTGCATTGGGTGCGCCACAAACAATTTGTAAGGTCTCGCCACCTGCGTTGACTTTACAAACGCGTAAACGATCAGCATCAGGATGTTGTGTAGCTTCTAAAATTTCAGCAACCACCACATTTGAAAATGGCGGGGCTAAAGGACGTGTCTCTTCAACCTCAAGACCAGCCATAGTCAAAGCGTGAGATAACTCATCTGTTGTTAAATCAGGATTAACGTATTGTCTGAGCCAAGATTCTGAAAATTGCATAGTAGTTGCCCAGGTTTAATTAAGCTGGAAATTGTGACAAGAAACGAATATCGTTTTCAAAGAATAGGCGTAAATCATCAATGCCGTAACGCAACATGGTTAAACGCTCTAACCCTGAGCCAAACGCAAATCCAATATAGCGCTCAGGATCTAAACCCATATTGCGTAAAACGGTCGGATGAACCTGGCCTGCGCCAGAAATTTCCAACCAACGACCAGCCAACTTACCCGAACCAAAAGCCATATCAATTTCTGCAGATGGTTCAGTGAATGGGAAATAAGATGGTCGGAAACGAACGTCAATGGCATCCGTCTCAAAGAAAGTTTTTAGAAAGTCGGTATAAACACCCTTTAGATCAGCAAAGGAAACATTTTCTGCGATCCACAAACCTTCAACTTGATTAAACATGGGTGAATGCGTTGCATCACTATCCACACGATAAGTGCGTCCAGGAGCAATGACTTTAATAGGCGGCATCACCGCCTCTTTGGAATAACGCTTGACATGCGAACTTGCATACCTAACCTGCATGGGACTAGTATGTGTACGCAACAACAAAGGTTTATTTTTTTCATCAACACCCTCGACATAGAAGGTGTCCTGCATGGATCGAGCCGGATGATTTTCCGGGCTATTTAAGGCAGTGAAATTGAACCAATCATTTTCAATTTCTGGGCCATCAGCGACATCAAAACCAATCGACCTAAAAATTTGTTCAACACGCTCCCAAGTGCGCATCACAGGATGCAAGCTACCCACATCTTGACCTCTACCAGGCAAAGTAATGTCGATTGCTTCAGCACTTAAACGCGCTTCTAAAACAGCATGAGCCATAGCTTCGCGACGCTCATTAAGCGCAGCTTCTACAGCTGATTTAACTTTATTAATTTCTGCACCGGCAGCTTTGCGAGCCTCAGGCTCTAGCGCACCTAGCGTTTTAAGGCGCTCTGTGAGTAATCCGGATTTACCGAGGTAACGTGCCTTGGCGTCTTCGAGGGCCGCCGAATCGGCGGCACCTGCGAAGTCCCGCTTGGCATCCTCGACAACTTGGTCGAGTGAAACCATCTGCGGGTCCTACTTAAGCTACAACAGTTTTGATACGAGCGACTAAGGCAGCAAACGCTGGCTTGTCGTTGATAGCCATATCAGAGAGAACCTTACGGTCCAACTCAATACCAGCTCTCTTCATACCATTCATGAATACGCTGTATGTCACATCGTATTGACGAACTGCGGCATTGATACGTGTAATCCACAAAGCACGGAATACGCGCTTTTTGTTGCGACGGTCGCGATAGGCATATTGACCTGCACGCATAACCGCTTGCTTAGCAATACGGAATACATTCTTACGACGACCACGGTAACCCTTGGCAGCGTCGATAACTTTTTTATGACGGGCTCTTGCTGTAACCCCGCGTTTAACTCTTGGCATTTGATTCTCCTGGGATTAAGCGTAAGGCATCATTGAACGCACTGATTTCACATCAGAATCGTGCAACGTTACTGCACCGCGAAGGTGACGTTTATTTTTAGTCGTCTTCTTGGTCAGAATATGGCGCTTAAACGCTTGACCACGTTTGATAGAACCGCTACCGCGAACTCTAAAACGCTTAGCTGCACCGCTTTTGGTTTTCATCTTGGGCATAACTGCTCCCTTTTCACTAATTTGTACGACTTAGGTGGCAATCGACGACTGCGCTTCTATTACCCAGACATACTTCTAATAGGACTTTCATCCTTCTCCGCTTCCTTAACATCGTTAATTCAGCGGGTTACCACACTTACTTCTTTTTGATAGGCGCCAACACCATGACCATTTGGCGACCTTCCATTTTTGGAAACTGTTCTACTTGCCCATAAGGCTCTAGATCAGCTTTCAATCTTTCTAGCATGCGCACACCAATTTCTTGATGGGCCAATTCACGACCTCGGAAACGCAAAGTGATTTTTGTTTTATCACCCTCTTCTAAGAACTTCATTAGATTGCGCAACTTAACGTTGTAATCACCGTCATCAGTGCCAGGTCGGAATTTGATTTCCTTAACCTGAATCACCTTTTGCTTTAACTTCGCTTCATGAGCTTTCTTAGCTTCTTGGTACTTGAATTTGCCGTAATCCATCACGCGACAAACCGGAGGTTCTGCCGTTGGGGCAATCTCCACCAAATCTAATTCACTCTCTTCCGCCTGTTTTAAAGCATCGGCTAATTTCACCACACCTAGTGGTTCACTATCGTTGCCAATCAATCGTACTTCGGGGGCAGTAATTTCCCGGTTAATACGATGCGTTTTCTCAGTAGCTATTTCGCGTTTCCTTCAAAAATTTTTAACAAGACCTTACTCACCTCAGGCTAGCTGGGGTCCGACCTTCTGGGATACATCCTGTTGGAGTCGGGCAATGAAGTCGTCGATAGGCATTACACCCAAATCAACACCACCTCTGGCGCGTACGGCCACCGCATTTGCGTCACTTTCTTTATCTCCAACAACGAGTAGATAAGGAATCTTCTGCAAAGCGTGTTCTCGGATTTTAAACGTTATTTTCTCATTGCGCAAATCAGACTCAGCTCTAAACCCTTGTTTTTTGAGGATTTGCTTAACTTTTTCGGCATATTCTGCTGAATTTCCGGAAATATTCATGATTACGCACTGAGTTGGTGCAAGCCAAGTTGGCATAGCCCCAGCATGATTTTCAATCAAAATACCAATAAAGCGCTCTAGAGATCCCACAATAGCGCGATGCAACATCACCGGCACTTTACGATCATTATCGGCAGAAACATATTCAGCGCCTAAACGTAATGGCATAGAAAAATCGACCTGCATCGTGCCACATTGCCACGAGCGACCAATTGAATCCTTTAAGTGATACTCAATCTTTGGCCCATAAAAAGCTCCTTCGCCTGGCAACTCCTCCCAAGCTTGATTAGATGCTTTTAATGCATTTCTTAGTGCGTCTTCAGCCTTATCCCAAATCGCATCATCCCCCACACGTTTTGCTGGGCGAAGAGCCAACTTAACAGCGACCTCAGTAAAACCAAAATCGTTGTAGACCGAACGAACAACTTGATCAAAAGCTGCTACCTCTGACTGTATTTGGTCTTCTGTACAAAAAATATGACCATCATCTTGAGTAAATCCGCGCACACGCATTAAGCCATGCAAAGCACCTGAAGATTCATTACGGTGACACTGACCAAATTCACCATAACGCAACGGTAACTCGCGGTAGCTATGCAAACCGGCGTTATAAATCTGCACATGTCCTGGGCAATTCATTGGCTTTAAAGCATAAGCACGATTTTCAGACTCAGTTGTAAACATATTGTCTTTATAGTTTTCCCAGTGACCTGACTTTTCCCACAATGCCCGATCCAAAATCTGTGGTGCCTTAACTTCCAAATAATGATTATCTTGATAGACACGGCGCATATATTGCTCTACCTGCTGCCAAATAGTCCAACCTTTGGGGTGCCAAAAGATAAGCCCAGGAGCTTCTTCTTGAAAATGAAATAAATCTAACTGCTTACCTAATTTACGATGGTCACGCTTTTCGGCTTCTTCCAACATATGGAGGTAAGCCTCTTGGTCCTCTTTTTTAGTCCAAGCGGTGCCATAAATACGTTGCAACATTTCATTATTACTGTCGCCACGCCAATAAGCACCTGCAACCTTCATTAGCTTAAATACTTTTAATTTGCCAGTAGATGGCACATGAGGTCCGCGGCATAGATCTGTAAAACCGCCCTCTGAATACAAAGACACATCCTCATTAGACGGGATGCTTTCAATCAATTCAGCTTTGTAATTTTCGCCTAAAGCTTTGAAAAACTTCACGGCCTCATCCCGAGGCACTACACGTCGCTCGACCTTCTCATCTTTCTTAGCTAACTCAGCCATGCGTTTTTCAATAGTTGTCAAATCCTCAGGCGTAAATGGTCGGCTATAGGCAAAGTCATAATAAAACCCAGACTCAATCACCGGGCCAATCGTTACTTGGGCCTCTGGAAATAGTTCTTTAACGGCATATGCCAATAAGTGCGCCGTGGAATGGCGAATGACATCAAGGCCTTCAGGATCTTTATCGGTCACGATAGCCAAATCGACATTGGCATCAATCATGTAGCTTGTATCCACAAGTTGGCCATTAACCTTACCTGCTAACGCTGCTTTAGCCAAACCAGCACCAATGCTTTGCGCCACGTCAGACACAGTTAACGGAGCAGCGTACTCACGCTTTGATCCATCAGGTAATGTGACAACAACCATGAACTCACTCCAAAAAAAAAGCGCGGCGCTCTGGGATCTTTGTTCTGAACCTAGGGCTCTCCGCGCCTATCTACATCTTGTATGTACTTCTAATTCGTTGGTAGGCTCGATTGGAATCGAACCAACGACCTCTACCATGTCAAGGTAGCGCTCTAACCAACTGAGCTACGAGCCTATTAAGTCCTCTAGTTTATCACCGTTCGGTCACTTTCTTCTTGCTTCTGTCACACCCTTCACCTCCATGAGAGCCGTCATGGTGGTATGCAAACCATCCGCAGAAGGTATTTCTATCGTAAATTGCATATTAGCTAGCCCTTTTCGTGACTGAGTTTTCACGCCTGTTACATTAATCTTAAGCCTTGAAAATACCTCTGAAATATCCCTCAAAAGGCCTTGTCGATCAACCGCCATTAATGAAACATCAATAGGGAATAGTGCTTTTGAATGGTTCTCAGCCCTAATGCCCCACTCTGTCAAAACTACCCGCTCAGGAGCTCTTGCCAATAACTGCTTAAAGGTATTGCAATCTTGACGATGAATCGATACACCTCGCCCCCTCGTCACAAAACCACTAATTAAATCGGGCGGCACAGGACGACAACATCTCGATAACTGAGTTAATAATGAATCAACTCCCACAACCAAGACATCGCCACGGGCAGTCTTTGCCTTACTCTTTCGCAAAATAATTTCTGGCAAGTCAGCCTTAGGGACCTCTTCTATGAGCGTTACATCCTTAGCGGTCTCCTGATCAGCTTGCTGGGCATTAAACCAAGCTCGAACCTTACTTCTTGCTCGATGCGTTGCTAGATAGCCACGTTCAATGTTTAACCAATCTAAGGAAGGACCACCTTGCTTGACAGAAATAATTTCAACTGTTTGGCCATTTTTTAGCGCCGTATCCAACGGCACCATGGCGCCATCAACACGGGCCCCACGACACCTATGACCTAAATCCGTATGAACTGAATAGGCAAAGTCAATCGGCGTGGCCCCCTGCTGCAAAGGAATCACTTGTCCCAAAGGGGTTAACACATAAATCTGCTCATCTAACTCTTGGCCTTTTAACTGATCCCAAGCATCTTCTTTCCAAGCGATTAACTGACGAGCCCAAGCAATCCTTTGATCGTATTCGGTTTTAGCACTAACGGTCCCCGAGTAACCCTGCTTGCCCGCTTCCTTATAGCGCCAATGAGCAGCCACACCATACTCAGCTTGTTGATGCATAGCATGAGTTCGAATTTGCACCTCAAAAGCAATCCCATCAGCATCCATAACAACCGTATGTAAAGACTGGTAACCATTCGGTTTCGGTCTTGCAATGTAGTCATCAAACTCTTTAGGAATTGGCTGCCAAATGTGATGGACAATACCTAGCGCAGCATAACAATCCTTAACATCATCAACCAAAATTCTGAATGCTCTCACATCGTAGAGCTGTGCAAAATCTAAAGCTTTGCCTTGCATCTTCTTCCAGATACTGTAAATATGCTTAGGCCTACCTTGCACATCACCCACTACATGAGCCAACGATAATTCTTGTGCAAGCCTATCAATCACATACGTCACAAATCCTTCACGCTCAACACGTTTTGAATCTAGTAGATGGGCAATTTGTTTATAAACATCGGGGGCTAAACAGCGGAAAGCTAAATCTTCCATTTCCCATTTAATTTGCCAAATACCTAAACGGTTAGCCAAAGCAGCATCCACATCCAAAATATCTTGGGCCCAATCAGACTTCACTTCGATACGTTGAGATGTAACCCAGCGTAATGTTTGCAAGACTGACGCCAGATGTAAAAGGACCACGCGCAAATCATGCGCGAATGCCAATAGCATCTTGCGCAAGACTTCCACTTGCATCTGCGCACTTTGACCTAATTTATTGGCTGGTTGTCTAGCAATCTTCATCTGTGCAGCGCGCAGACCTTGATAACCTAAAATTAAATGAGCCACTTCTGGCCCCAACTGTTTTTCCAAGGTCTCTTTGCTGAGTTGAGTATTTAAAGACTCTGCAGCAACACAGCTAGCCTCATCTAATTTAAGCGAGACAAGGATAGCCTTAACGCCCATAGCGTGGGCATTAACATCTTCACCAAATAAAAGATCAGAATTAGATAAGGAACTCACGTACCAAGGATACCTGTTCTGGCGTAATAAATGCAGGCGCATGACCAACACCAGGAATTTCAATGCTTCTAGCTCGAGGGTTACGCTGACACATCTCAACAACAGTCTTAGCTGATAACAAATCTGAATCGCCCCCACGCACAATCAATAGATCAGCAGTGATAGCGTCATAAGCTTTCCAAGTCATCATCTCACCCATCGCAGAGGCTGCAGCATTCATGGCTTCAAAAGGCTTTGAGATGTTAGGGTCATAATGAAGAATCCAGGCACCATCATGCTGGATAAGATGAGGTCCGTTATAAACTTTCCATTGCTCAGGAGGAAATGTGCCAAAAGGTGCACAAATACGATTTAAGTAAATCAAACCTTCTTTTTTTGTCGCAAAGCGCAGTGGCTTACCCACATAATCGCCCAAACGACTTAAAGCAGCGGATTCAATTCTGGGGCCTACATCATTCAAAATCATGCGCCGAATCGGTGAATGCTCATGAGCAGCCATAAACATCCCAATTAATCCGCCCATCGACGTGCCAAACCAATCCACCTTAGTCAAACCTAGCTGGGTGACTAACGCCATCATATCGGTGACATATTGAGGAATGCCGTACAGCATTGGGTTTGCTAGCCAGTCTGAATTTCCCCGTCCAACAACATCTGGGCAGATAACCCGATAACGATCACTCATCGCGCGCGCCAAAACCGTGAAATCACTCCCACGGCGCGTCAAACCATGCACGCAAATTAAAACATTTGGGTTATCAGAATCACCCCATTCGTGATACGCCATCTTATGCAACCCAGAAGGACTCGCACACTGCACATAACCTGTTTTTGACAATGCATCAGGTTGATCAGCAATTTCCTCAATCGTAATCGGCAACGGATCTGAGACCAACTCTGCCACAATGCCTGCAGCGACACCTCTCTCATCAGAGATTTGCTCTTTAAAACCAAAGAGGCGTTTTAGCAGTCTCTTCAACATTACTGCGCCGTCCAAGCACCGTCCATATTCCAAGCCACACCACGAATCTGTGTTGCAGCAGGACTACAAAAGAATACGGCTAAAGCAGCCAATTGTTCTGGCGTCACAAACTCACCTGAAGGTTGCTTCTCAGACAACAATGCTTTTTTTGCCTCATCATTGCTCAACCCATCCCGCTCTGCTCGAGCATCAACTTGTTTTTGTACCAAAGGGGTTAATACCCAACCCGGACAAATCGCATTGCAAGTCACACCCGTCTGAGCCGTCTCTAGGGCTGTTACTTTTGTTAAACCTACGATGCCATGCTTAGCCGCAACATAAGCAGATTTTTGCGCAGAAGCTACTAAGCCATGGACAGAAGCTAAATTAATAATGCGACCCCAATTACGCTTCTTCATGCTGGGCAATGCTAAGCGAGTCGTATGAAATGCGGAGGTCAAGTTGATGGCAATGATGGCATCCCAACGATCTACCGGGAAATCCTCGATGTTAGCCACATGCTGGATACCTGCGTTATTCACAAGGATATCTACCGCACCAAAACGAGTTTCAGCAAAAGCCATCATCTCTTCAATCTCAGAGGCCTTACTCATATCAGCCCCATGGTATTCAACGGCAACGCCCAAAGCCTTAACTTCAGCAATCGCTGCAGCGCTATCTCCAAAACCGTTCATGACAATATTCGCACCTTGCTCAGCGAAAGCTTTCGCGATACCCAAGCCAATGCCACTAGTCGAACCCGTGACCAACGCTGTTTTGCCTTTTAACATGCTCATGAAACATAACTCCAAGAAAAATTGACGGGATAAATCTCTAAAAATAATTAACTAGGCATTTCTGGCTGCAAGGTAACATGATCAATCTGGTGCTTTTCTTTCAACACCGCATGAATTCTTCTAAGTGTTTCAGGCCAATCTTGCAAATCTCTAATTTCCACATGACCAATCAGCGCAGGCTCACCTGGCGACATTTCCCAAACATGTAAATCATGAACGGCTAAAACACCGGCAACTGAACGGAGATCATGGCCAACTGATATGTAATCAATGTGATGAGGCACCCCTTGCATCAAGAAATGATAGGACTCTTTCAACACATCAATAGTTGATCGCAAGACAAGCAGACAGACGAACAAAGAGAGCATCGGATCGATCTGCATCCAACCTGTGTACTGAATAACCAGACCCGCTATTAATGCTGCAACAGAGCCCAATAAATCGCCCATTACGTGCACTAACGCAGCCCGAGTATTAACGCTTTTTTTATCTTTAGATAAAACCCAAGCTACCACTATATTAATCAGCAACCCTAACGCTGCAACAACGGTGACGGTTTGCCCCTGAACATCGTGAGGGGTATTAAATCGGCTAATGGCTTCGATACCAATCCAAACAACCAAAACCAACATAGCCAAACCATTCACAAACGCCGCTAAAGATTCGGCACGCCCAAATCCAAAAGAATGCTTTGCTGAAGGTGGTCGCTTCGCAATGACTTGGGCTAACAAAGCCAGGCCAAGCGCTGCTGCATCTGTCACCATATGCCCCGCATCGGAAATCAACGCTAACGATTCAGCCCAAAAACCAGCAACGACCTCAACCCCTGCAAACAAAAAAGTGAGTGTGAGCGCGGTTAACAAAATACCTAACTTGCGCTCCTCTCGATAATGCAAATGCTGTGCATCTCCTTTTTTGTGAGCATGTAAGTGACTGGCATGATGTGCGCTCATGAGAAACCCCGGTTACACACCGCTTGTATCTAATTGACAATCAGTTTTTGAAATCACTTCTTCTTTGGTAATTCCAGGCGCTAATTCTATTAATTTCAAACCGGTTGGCGTGACATCCATCACTGCGATATCCGTAATAATTCGACTCACCACACCTACACCGGTTAGGGGCAAATTACACTCTTTTAGAATTTTGATATCTTCAGAGCCATCTTTTTTCTTGGCCACATGCTCCATCAATACGACCACATGTTTGACGCCCGCTACTAAATCCATGGCGCCGCCCATACCCTTTACCATCTTGCCAGGGATCATCCAATTGGCTAAATCACCTTTCTCACTAACCTGCATGGCTCCCAATATCGCAATATTAATTTTTCCGCCACGGATCATGCCAAAAGAATCTGCTGAAGAAAAAATAGCAGAGCCCGGCAAAGTTGTAATGGTTTGTTTACCTGCATTAATTAAATCAGCGTCGACCTGATCTTCTGTTGGAAACGGCCCAATACCTAACAAACCATTTTCAGACTGAAGCCATACCTCAATGTCTTTTGGCACATGATTAGCAACCAAGGTTGGTAAACCGATACCTAAATTAACGTAGTAACCATCTTTCAATTCTTTTGCTGCGCGAGCAGCCATCTCATCACGAGTCCATGCCATGATTTTTACTCCTTAAACCTTAGTAACCGTACGCTGTTCAATGCGCTTCTCTGGATGCTGATTCAATACGATGCGATGCACATAAATACTTGGCGTATGAATATCTGCTGGCTCAAATGTGCCATTCTCAACAATCTCTTCTACTTCAACAACTGTTAACTTCCCAGCCATCGCACACATTGGATTGAAATTACGGGCCGTGTGGCGATAAATCAAATTACCTGCTTTGTCAGCTTTCCATGCCTTAACCAAGCCAATGTCTGCGGTTAAAGATCTTTCCATGACGTATTTCTCGCCATCAAATTCCCTAATCTCTTTACCTTCAGCCACAATAGTACCGACACCTGTTTTTGTGAAAAATGCTGGAATACCGCATCCACCAGCGCGAAGTTTTTCAGCTAAAGTTCCTTGCGGTGTAAATTCCAATTCAAGCTCACCTGCCAAATACTGACGCTCAAATTCCTTATTCTCACCAACATATGAAGAGATCATTTTTTTAATTTGGCGCGTTTCTAACAACTGCCCCAAACCAAATCCATCAACTCCTGCATTATTTGAAATGGCGGTTAAATTTTTAACCCCTGTATCACGCAAAGCCGCAATTAATGCTTCCGGAATACCGCACAAACCAAAGCCGCCAACAGCAAGAGTTTGTCCATCTTTGACGATGTCAGCCAAAGCTTCTTTTGCTGAACCGAATACCTTATTCATTAAAAACTCCCCATTGATTCAAAAAATAGCCCGCTTTTTAATTAAGCATGCTCTACGCCAAATTAATAAAAACCCTATATAAATCAATTAACTTGAAATAAAAATAGTGATCAAGAAAACTTAATATACGCGATATATATTCACATTCTAATTGCTAGAAATACCCTGCAACAGGATTACCCATTAACTATATTCAGGAAGAAGAAAAGTAAACAACGCGACTGTCTCCATTACTATGTCGTTATAGTATGTTTTGTAAAAATATTTAATGTGTCAAAACGGATAACTAACCGGCTGACTACACACCATTTCGGAGAGCATGAATGAGCACAAACAAAGAGATTCTTGAACAATTTGGCCCGAGAGAATCCATGGATTACGATGTTGTTGTCGTAGGCGGTGGCCCCGCAGGTTTATCAGCCGCAATCCGTCTGAAACAACTGTCAGCAGAGAAAGGTCAAGAAATCTCAGTATGCGTTCTTGAAAAAGGCTCTGAAGTAGGCGCTCATATCCTATCAGGTGCAGTCATGGACCCAATTGGCATTAATGAGCTCATTCCTGATTGGAAAGCAAAAGGTGCACCTCTTCACACAGAAGTGACTGAAGATCGGTTTATGTTCTTAACTAAAAATAAATCACTCACCACTCCAAACTGGATGTTACCGGCCTGCTTTCAAAACCATGGCAACTATATTGTGAGCCTATCCAACTTCACACGTTGGCTTGGTCAAGAAGCTGAAAACTTAGGCGTAGAAATTTTTCCTGGCTTTCCTGCAGCAGAAATCATTTATGGTGAATCTGGTCAGGTCCTCGGTGTTGCGACAGGCAATCTTGGAGTTGGCAAGGATGGCGCTCCAACCGAGAACTTTCAGCTAGGTATGGAATTACGCGCCAAATACACCTTATTTGCAGAAGGCTCGCGCGGTCACTTGGGCAAGCAATTGATTAAAAAATATAGCCTTGATGCCGGCAAAGATCCGCAAAGTTACGGCATTGGCATTAAAGAACTTTGGGAAATCGATCCATCTAAACACCAAGAAGGCCTCGTCATTCATACAGCAGGATGGCCACTCACATCAGATACGTACGGTGGATCGTTTCTATATCACCTAGAGAACAATCAAGTGGCAGTTGGCTTTGTAGTCGGACTCTCCTACAGCAACCCTTACCTCAGTCCATTTGAAGAGTTCCAACGTTACAAAACACATCCAACCATCCGTCAATTCTTTGAAGGTGGAAAGCGCATTAGTTATGGCGCTCGCGCCATAACTGCAGGCGGATTAAATAGCCTACCTAAAACTGTATTTCCAGGCGGTGCTCTGATTGGTTGCGAAGCCGGCTTCTTAAATGCTTCACGCATCAAAGGGAGTCATGCTGCGATTAAGACCGGCATGATGGCTGCAGAAGCAGCATTTGAGGCAGTGACTAGCGGCAGATCAGCGGATGAATTATCCGCTTATCCACTGGCCTTCAAAAAGAGCTGGTTACACACAGAACTTAATAAGGCGCGCAACTTTAAACCATGGATGGCAAAAGGTTTATATCTTGGCACGCTCATGGTTGGTATTGAACAGAAACTATTGGGCGGCAACATGCCATGGACGATTCATAATACCCATGCGGATCATGAGTGTTTAAAACCAGCTGCACAATGCACCCCGATTCAATATCCAAAGCCAGATGGCCAAATTAGTTTTGACCGTTTATCGTCCGTCTTCATATCCAATACAAATCATGAAGAAAATCAACCTGCGCACTTAACCCTTAAAAATGAAGCCGTGCCTGTTGCCACCAATTTAGCTGTGTTTGCAGGACCAGAACAACGTTACTGTCCGGCTGGTGTTTATGAATTCATTGAAGCAGATGATGGTAAAAAATTACAAATCAATGCGCAAAACTGTGTCCACTGTAAAACTTGCGATATTAAGGATCCTACTCAAAATATTGTCTGGGTCACGCCAGAAGGTACAGGTGGCCCTAATTATTCGGGCATGTAATTAATTTGAGTTACATTAAATGGCCTCATCCAATTGAGGCCATTTTTTCAACAGCATTTCAATAAACAATAGGAGCCCTTATGTCAGGTCACGGTCATGTCGATCCATCTAACAAAAAGATTGCTTTATTAATTTCAATTCTTGCGCTACTACTAGCCATTAGTGAAACCATGAGCAAAGCCTACCAAACAGAAGTGCTCACCAAACAAATTGAAGCTTCTAATTTATGGTCTTTTTTCCAAGCAAAGACAATTCGCTCAACAGTTACCAAACTAACCGTTGAAAGTACTCAATTAACTGGTAAGTCATCAGATCCGAAAACAGCTACTGCGCTTGAAAAATGGGATGCTGCTGCAAAACGTTACGATTCCGAACCAGAAACTGGCGAAGGACGCAAAGAATTAGCAGCCAGAGCTAAAGCAGCTGAAGCTACGCGTGACCTTTATATGCACAAATACCACTTCGTTGAAATTGCTTCGGGAATTTTGCAAGTAGCGATTGTTTTAGCATCAGCGACCATCATTACTGGCGTGAGTGCTTTAAGCTTGGTTGCTGGTGGGCTAGGCGTCATTTCTTTAGTATTAAGTGGTTTAGGCATATTTGCCCCGACCCTCATTCACCTTTAATTGTGATTTAACCGATTGTTCAAGAAATATTTATTATTTTGGGTTGCTGCAGCTTGCTGCAGCACTTCACTACAAGCAGCAGAGTTAATATTTACGGCTATTGGCGATCAGCCGTACTTCAGTGACGATGCTTTTAGTACGCTCATCACCAAAATTAATGCTGACACCTTATCGCAGTTCACCATCCATGTTGGAGACATTAAGCATGGTGCCAATACCTGCAGCGATGAACGTTTTTTATCAGTCGAAAAATTATTTAATGAATTTACTGGCCCGTTAATCTACACACCTGGCGACAATGAGTGGACGGATTGCCATAGACCATCCAACGGATCCTACAATCCAGAAGAAAGACTACAAAAACTTCGGCAACTGTTTTTCCCCAAAGCTGCTAGCCTAGGTCAAAAACAAATCCCTCTCGAACGAGAAGGCGACCTTCTTTCTAACTATCGTGCTTATATTGAAAATGCGCGCTGGACAACCGAGAGCGTGATGTTTATCACCATTAACCAAGTAGGCTCTAATAACAATTTAGATCCTGATGTGCCCGGCGCCTTAGAGGAATATAAGCGCAGGAATGCTGCCAATATCGCTTGGTTAAACAATAGCTTCAAGTTAGCTCAACATAAGCACAGCCTGGCAATTGTGATTGCCATGCAGTCAGATACATTCGATCAGCGCACCCCCAAAAAATCTGGTTTTAAAGATTTTATTGAAACAGTCGCCAAACTCGCCAAAGCATATAACAAGCCCATACTATTGATCCAAGGCGACTCTCATCAATTTAAAGTCGACCAACCTATTCAAGATAACAATGGCGTCACTGTTCCTAATATTTTACGAATGATCGTCCCTGGAGCAAGCCTAGTGCAAGCAGTACAAGTAAAAATTGATACGAGTCAACGCGCCATCGGAGATGTTTTTAGCTTTAAGAAATACTGAACATCAATACCAGATTGGCCACACTTAAGCTTTCACTTGCTTCATACATAAAAAGCCAATCAGGCCACTCACGGCTGCTAAACCAAATACATGCTCAGGCCCCCAAGTTTCCCAAACCCAGCCCGCGACCAAGCCACCGACTGTACCGCCAATACCATAAGAAACCGTCGTGTAAAGTGCCTGCCCTCTTGCCTGCAAGTGTCCAGTAAACCATTTCTGCAACATCTTTAAGCTAGCACTGTGATGCGCGCCAAATGTAGCTGCATGCATGATTTGTGCAATGATTAATGCCACCGTATTCGGCCAGTAGGCAATCATCATAAAGCGCAGGGCCATGATGAGATAAGAGGCCATTAAAATATTTCTAGTGCTAAATCTTTTAAAGAAACTATTTTGGAAATAGAAAAAAACAACTTCGGCTAAAACACCCAACATCCAAAACAAGCCAATCTCTGCTTTTGAATATCCCAAGCGATCCAAATATAAGGAATAGAAAACATACAAAGCTGCATGCCCAAATATCATCCAAAAATTAGCTGACAAAAACCATCTAACAGGATGTTCATTCAAAATATGCCAAAAACTTGTTGTCACCTGGTGAGTAGCCTCCATAGGAGGCTCCTTTAGTGTTCTAGATAATATCGCCAAAATAACTAATGCGGCCATCCCAAACCAAGGCAAACTCTGTATGCCCTGCGCCTCAAACCAAGCGCCTGCCCCCATCACCATCACAATAAAACCAATAGATCCCCATAACCTTAACCGGCCATAACGTTGATCAAAGGTATTATCTTTATAAAGTGCATGGATAGTGGCAGCTTCCCCCAAAGGCATAAGACTGCTGATAACGGTATTCAATAAGAACATCCAAACAAGTAAAGCCCAATAACTTTCAAGATAAAAAATGGCTGAAAAAATGACGCACGCCAACAGCGATGTCGCACGGATAATGCCTAAGCGATCGCGTCTCACATCAGCCAACCAACCCCAAGCGAATGGACCAAGAATTCTGGTAATCTGAAACATGGACATCAAAGCAGCAATTTCAATAGCGCTATAGTGCAAGCTCGAAAAATATAAGCTTGCATAAGGGGACATCAACCCAATATATGTGAAATAGAAAAAGAAAAATGCCGCAAAAGCCAGCCGTACCAGACCGGTCATAGCGGCATTCTAAAACTACGAGCGTTGTGCTGGGACACGTGGCGTATTAACCACCACATCACCACACTGTGCTCGATAGCGCAAGACATGATCCATGATAACCAAGGCTAACATGGCCTCAGCAATCGGTGTTGCGCGTATACCCACGCAAGGATCGTGGCGCCCCTTAGTCTGAACCACAGCGGATTCACCGGCTCGATTGATGGATTGTTTAGGCGACATAATCGATGAAGTAGGCTTAATGGCAATAGACACGACAACATCTTGACCGCTACTAATCCCACCCAAAACACCACCAGCATGATTAGTTGCAAATCCATCACGGAAAATTTCGTCTCCGTGCTCACTACCTTTTTGCGCAACACTTTTAAAACCAGCGCCAATCTCAACACCCTTTACGGCATTGATGCCCATCATCGCATGGGCAATATCAGCATCTAATTTGTCAAATAAAGGCTCTCCCAAACCTACTGGCACACCTTTAGCCACAACCGTTAAGCGAGCACCGCAAGAATCACCAGCTTTACGCAAGTCATCCATATAACTCTCAAGTGCAGGTATTACCGTTGCATTGGGCGCAAAGAATGGATTTTTAGAAATTTCTTCTTTACTCTCAAATGGGATCTCTACATCTCCCAGTTGAGTCATATAACCATAAAACTCCATCCCGTATTTCTCTGCCAGCCACTTCTTAGCAACAGCTGCTGCAGCTACTACAGGTGCGGTTAAACGAGCTGATGAACGCCCGCCACCTCTCGGGTCACGAATCCCGTATTTATGCCAATACGTGTAATCAGCATGGCCAGGCCTAAACGTCTCTAAGATATCGCCATAATCCTGACTGCGCTGATCCGTATTGCGAATTAATAACGCAATCGGTGTACCAGTCGTTTTTCCCTCAAAGACACCCGAGAGAATCTCTACTCGATCCGCCTCTTGTCTTTGGGTCACGTGTCGTGATGTGCCTGGTTTACGTCGATCTAGATCGCCCTGAATATCCTCAACCGATAACAACATACCGGGAGGGCAACCATCCACCACGGCACCAATTGCTGGTCCGTGAGATTCACCAAAAGTGGTGATGGTAAATAAATGTCCGAGTGAGCTTCCTGCCATACCTACATTATGGCATTGGTCAGGCATGAAGGTCTATGTTGACCTTCATTTATTCTTTTTTATGATTTATTTTGATTCAACCTGAGCTTCTTCAGCCGGCCAATCACGAATATATGCCTTTAACATCGTGTTTTCAAAGCTTTGAGCCTCAACGACAGCCTTAGCAACGTCATAGAAAGAAATCAAACCCATGAGTGTTGAACCATCCATGACAGGTAGATAGCGCGCGTGCTTTTCTAACATCATCCGCCGCACATCATCCAAATCTGTTTCAGGCGTGGTTGTTAAAGGCACATGATCCATCACATCGCGCACCTGGGTTTGCCCCAAAGTGCCATGCTCTTTAGCCAAGGTATCAATCACTTCACGAAAGGTCAAAATACCCACGATTTTTGAATATTCAATAACCACCAAAGAACCGATATCTTTTTCTGCCATCACATGCACCGCAGCTGACAAAGATGTATCCGGAGAAACCGTATAAAGCGTACCGCCTTTTACGCGCAAAATATCGCTAACTTTCATGGTGAACCTCCCCGATGTAATGACTATATATCTTGCACTAGTCTATCAGCAGCCACTCTGAGTGGCTAGAGTCTTGGCATCAGGGCTTACCCCACTCTCAGTGACTCCTATGGAGTTACACGCCCTTTTTCCCAAGCTCTGATAATCGGTAAATTGGCCACTAAAGTTGCCCCTGCCAGAGTCACCCACCAAGTTAAATAGATCCATACTAAAAATAATGGAAGAATCGCAAATGCCCCGTAAACAGTTCGGTACAAAGGAAAGCTCGTTGCAAACCAACCAAAAGCAAATTTAGCGATTTCAAAAACAACCGCGGCAAAAGCCCCACCCCAAAAAGCATCACGCCACTCGATGTTTTCATAAGGCAAAATTTTATAAACTAATCCAAAAGATAAAGTCGATAGCATCACTGGAAATACAGATGCCACAAAATCAAAGCCCGCACTTAAAGGACCGATCAAACCGTTGGAAGCACTCATCAACATGGAGCTTAAATAAATACTTCCACCCAATAACAGCGGCCCCATAACAGTAGCTACCAAATGTATCCCAAGGCGTTTTATAAAAGGTCTGGGATGTTGTATACCCCAAATCCGATTAAAAGCATTTTCGACGGTTAATAAAGTGAAGAAAACGCCAATCATCAACCCCAAAGAGCCAAAAATAGTTAACCCCTTCGCTTTTAAAGCAAATTGATTCAAATACAAAAGAATCGGGTCGCCAATACTCCCTGGAATCAAGTTATCAGATAACCAGTCTTGAAAAGATTTCCGTAACCGCAAGAAGCGCGGCATAAAGGCTAGCAGGGAAAAAGCCACCGTGATCATGGGCACGAGCGACAAAATGGTCGTAAATGATAAGCTAGCTGCCAATTCATTAATACGGCCACCTTTAGCGCATCGGCGCATATAGCGGAGAAAATCGAGGATAGAATCTTTATGATGAATTACTTGCACGGCTCTATCATAAGCAAATACTGAAAATAAGTAGAAATTCTCTCAATATGACTAAAAATATAAACGGCACTATTTTAGTAATTTATTACTCACGCAATGGTGCAACCCGCCAACTGGCTGAGCTGATTGCAGAAGGTATTGAAAGTGTCCCAGGCGCCGTAGCACGCATCAGAACTGTCCCATCCGTCTCCGCTACAGCTGAGGCCACTGAACCGGATATTCCAGACTCCGGCCCACCCTATGTAGAGTCGCAAGATTTAGAAGAGTGCATTGGCTTAGCCTTAGGCTCTCCTACGCGGTTTGGCAATATGGCATCAGCCATGAAATATTTTTTGGATAACACCACCTCACAATGGCTTTCGGGGGCACTTACCGGAAAACCCGCAGCTGTTTTTACAAGCACTGGCAGCTTGCATGGGGGCCAAGAAAGCACCCTACTATCCATGATGATTCCTCTCATGCACCATGGCATGGTGATGGTAGGCTTGCCCTACAGCAACCCTGAACTCATGAGTACACAAACAGGTGGATCACCTTATGGGGTCACTCACTATGCTAAGACTGATGGCTCAGCTCCCATCTCATCTGACGAAAAAAAATTAGCCATTGCGCAAGGCAAACGCCTTGCTGAAATAGCGCTAAAACTAGCTTAAAGGTTTTCATGTCGACAACTCCATCTTCCCCAGTTATCCCTGCCCCCAAAGAAGCCTGGCGCATCTGTGCTTGGGTAACTTGGTTAGGACTGATTGTGTTGTGCATCTTATGGGAAAGCATCTTAGCCCCCATTAAACCTGGCGGGTCTTGGGCTGTCATTAAAGTTGTACCCTTGCTATTTGCATTAAAAGGCATTTGGCAAGGCCGTAGTTATACGATGCAGTGGGCATCCATGCTCATCATGCTGTACTTCATTGAAGGCGTGACTCGCCTCAATGATGTAGCCCCATCCGCTTATTTTGCGGGCACGGAGGTCATCCTTAGTCTTATTAGTTATATGGCTCTACTAGCCTATTTAAAACCCTTAAAAAAACAAGCTAAGCTTAAAAAAGCTTTAGAAGAGTCAAAATCATGATCAGCTTATCTGATTCAGCACTTATAGTCGCACTAGAAAAAATCATTGGTGCAGAACAGGTCATTACCGCACCCAATGATTTAGAACCCTACTTAATTGATTGGCGTAAGCGCTATAAAGGCCAGGCAATTGCAGCCTTACGGCCCGCTAATACGACAGAAGTGGCAGAGATTGTTAAGCTCTGCGCAGCTAACCATATTGCTATTGTTCCTCAAGGTGGCAACACCGGTATGTGTGGTGGCGCCACACCCAATCCAACTGGTCGCCAAGTCGTGATCTCTTTACAGAGAATGAACCGCGTTCGCTCAGTAGACATCGCTAATCAAACAATGACTATTGAAGCGGGTTGCATTTTAAAAAATGTCCAACTAGCAGCAACTGAGGCTAATCGCTACTTCCCACTTAGCTTGGGCTCCGAAGGCAGCTGCACTATTGGCGGCAATCTCTCTACAAATGCGGGTGGCACCGCCGTATTACGTTATGGCAATACCCGTGAACTATGTTTGGGGCTTGAAGTGGTACTTCCTTCAGGAGAGATTCTCAATAGCCTTAGAGGCCTTCGCAAAGACAATACTGGATACGATCTAAAAGATTTATTTATTGGTGCAGAAGGTAGCCTAGGCATTATTACCGCAGCCGTCATCAAAATCTTTCCCATACCAGTTGCCCAATGGACCGCATTAGTGGCAGTTAAAGATGCGCAAGGCGCCGTTGAATTGCTGAATCACTTCCAATCGGGTGCCTCAGCTCAGCTAACAGGCTTTGAGATGATGTCTGATGAAAGTTTAGCGCTCCTAAAACATTACTACCCCACCCTAGCCAGCCCACTTCAAGGCCCTAACGCCTATGAGGTTCTTGTTGAGATTTCTGATTATGAGAGCGCTGAGCACGCCATGCAGTTAATGGAACACATTTTGGAAAAAGCGATGGAGTCTGGGTGTGCAACGGATGCGGCGATTGCTAGCAACCTCTCTCAAGCTCAGAAATTTTGGGATATGCGTGAGCACATACCTTTAGCTCAAGCAGATGATGGGCAAAACATTAAACACGATGTATCACTCCCGATCTCAGCGATTCCTGTGTTCATTGAGACCTGCAATACACTCCTTCGCCAACAGTACCCTGGCGTTCGCGTGATTAACTATGGTCATCTCGGTGATGGCAACCTTCACTACAACATCGCTGGGGCCAACTCGAGTGAAACTGGCCAATTTTTCAATCAATACTCAAAAGAAATCCAAGCATTGGTTTATCAAGAAGTAGAAAAATATAACGGCTCTATTTCTGCGGAGCACGGTGTTGGTCAACAAAAAGTAGACTACCTATTGGGTCATCGCGGAGATATTGCCGTGCAAGTCATGAAATCGATTAAGCAAGCTCTCGACCCTCACGGGCTCATGAACCCCGGTAAAGTGTTAGTGAAATAAAAAAGCGCTACCTAGGTAGCGCTTTTAGAGTCAGACCTATCGATCTTAAGTTTTCTCAAGCTTTTGAGGCCTGAATCATGCAATCTGAAATTTGAGAAAAATACTTCAAAGCCACATCAGTTGGCTCAATATATTTTTTTCGACCATCAGTTTCAATCACATAATTAATCATATCCTTTTCACGCAACTGCTTTAAGCGAGCGTGTAAGGTTGCAGGAGAACCAATTTGGCGCATTGCAATCGCATCGCTAACCAATAGACGCTCACCTTTTTTCCATTGAGTTGCCACCACATTCAACAATTCATTTTCGGTGGCATCTAGCTTAGGGAAGTCTGGCAACTCTTCAATAGAGCGCACTAGATTCAAAAACCTAAAATAGATGTCTTGCAAGTCCTTATTCTTCAACTGAAGCTCCCCTTCAAACGCTTATAACGTTTCCTTATTTTGTATACATAAACATTGTAAATGAAATATTTATTAGATATACCAATATTATCCCTAGGGCTATTGTTACAATATCTTTCACTAAAATTTAACAACTTCTTTTAATTTTAATTATTTGTTCTATTTATTTGAAAAAATCCTAAATTTCAGGATCCATTAATTTTCAGTTTGGAAAAATAAAGGGAATGTTGGATATCGAAACTTAAAAATGTTGATAAATCCTTCACTTCATTACCCTAGGTAAGGATAATCAAAGCTTAACCGCTTAAAATCGGGCGCAATACAGTAAAAACAAAAAATGCATCAATAATTCGATTAAAAACAGAGGACATATCAATGGCAACAGAAAAATCCAAGATTATTTATACGCTAACCGATGAAGCACCTGCATTAGCCACCTGCGCATTTCTACCTATCATCCGCACATTCACTGCGCCAGCTGATATTGACGTAGAAACCAGTGATATTTCTGTTGCTGCTCGTATCCTTGCCGAATTCCCTGATTACTTAACTGAAGATCAAAAAGTTCCTAATAACCTAGCAGAACTAGGTAAATTGACGCTGTTACCTGATACCAACATCATCAAGCTTCCTAACATCAGTGCTGCAATGCCCCAGTTAGTGGCAGCCATTAAAGAATTACAGGATCGTGGTTACAAGATTCCTAACTTCCCAGACGCCCCAAAAACAGACGAAGAGAAAGAAATCCGTAAACGTTACTCAAAATGTTTAGGCAGCGCAGTCAACCCTGTTTTACGTGAAGGCAATTCAGATCGCAGAGCTCCAGCGGCTGTTAAGCGCTACGCGCGCAATAACCCACACTCAATGGGGGAATGGAGCCAAGCATCTCGCACCCACGTATCACATATGCATGGTGGTGACTTCTACTCCAGCGAAAAATCAATGGTTGTGCCTCAGGCTTGTGACGTAAAAATGGATCTAGTCACTAAGAGCGGTAAAACAATTGTTCTTAAAGAAAAAGTTTCTTTATTAAAAGATGAAATTATTGACAGCATGTACATGAGCAAAAAAGCTCTTTGCAAGTTCTACGAAGATCAAATTGAAGATGCTCGTAAAACTGGTGTGATGCTCTCGTTCCACGTCAAAGCAACCATGATGAAAGTATCACATCCAATTGTCTTTGGTCACATGGTTAAAATTTTTTACAAAGATGCATTTGAAAAACACGCTAAGCTATTTGCAGAATTAGGCGTCAATGCCAATAATGGCCTCAGCAGCGTTTATGAAAAAATCAGCACACTTCCTGAATCTAAACGCGAAGAAATCATCAAAGATCTTCACGCTTGCCATGAACACCGTCCTGAATTAGCGATGGTTGATTCTGCTAAAGGTATCACCAACTTACACTCTCCTAATGACGTCATCGTTGATGCTTCAATGCCAGCAATGATTCGCATTGGCGGAAAAATGTGGGGAGCCGATGGCCGTCCAAAAGACACTAAAGCCATCATGCCTGAGAGCACATTTGCTCGCATCTACCAAGAAATGATTAATTTCTGCAAAACAAATGGCAACTTTGATCCTGTCACTATGGGTACTGTGCCAAACGTAGGATTAATGGCTCAACAAGCAGAAGAGTACGGCTCACATGACAAGACCTTTGAAATTCCTGAAGAAGGTATTGCTCGCATTGTGACAACGGATGGCACTGTATTACTAGAGCAACATGTAGAAGAAGGCGACATCTGGCGCATGTGCCAAGTAAAAGATGCCCCAATTAGAGATTGGGTAAAACTTGCTGTTACACGTGCTCGTTTATCTAATACGCCAACTGTATTCTGGCTCGACGAATACCGCCCTCACGAAGCTGAATTGATCAAAAAAGTGAAAACTTATTTGAAAGATCACGACACAACAGGTTTGGATATCCAGATCATGTCTCAAACTCGTGCGATGCGATATACATTAGAGCGCGTGATGCGTGGTAAAGATACGATCTCCGTAACGGGTAATATCCTTCGTGACTACCTCACAGATTTATTCCCAATTATGGAGCTAGGTACCAGCGCCAAGATGCTCTCTATCGTGCCATTGATGGCTGGTGGCGGCTTATTTGAAACAGGTGCCGGCGGCTCAGCACCTAAACACGTTAAGCAATTAGTTGAAGAAAACCACCTACGCTGGGACTCTTTAGGTGAATTCTTAGCATTAGCTGTTTCAATTGAAGATGTCGGCATCAAGAAAAATAATGCCAAAGCCAAAGTACTGGCTAAAACATTAGATGATGCAACAGGTCAACTTCTAGAAAACAGAAAGTCACCATCTTCACGCACTGGTGAATTAGATAACCGTGGCAGCCAGTTTTACTTGGCCATGTATTGGGCTCAAGCATTAGCTGCTCAAACAGATGACAAGGCATTACAGGCTCACTTCACGCCATTAGCTAAGAAACTAACTGAGAATGAAGCAAAAATTGTTGCTGAGTTAAATGCTGTTCAAGGTAAAGCTGCAGATATTGGCGGCTACTACCTAGCAGACTCTGAGAAATGTAAAGCAGTGATGCGCCCAAGCGCTACATTGAATGCAATTTTGAAAGAATTTCAAGTTAAGTAATTCTTATGGAGCATAACCTGATTCAAGTGATTGTTTCAGGTTAAATAAAAAAGCCGGCGTACATGCCGGCTTTTTCTTTAAACATCGACAGCATTATTTGTAAACGATATCTGCGCGGCGATTTTCTTTCCAAGCTTCTTCATTGCTACCAGCAGCTTTAGGTTTTTCTTTACCAAAACTAACAGCTTCTAACTGAGCTTGATCAACGCCTAACAAAACAAGCGCTTTCTTAACAGCTTCTGAACGCTTTTGACCAAGGGCTAAGTTGTACTCTGTTGTACCGCGCTCATCTGTATTACCCTGAATGGCAATTGCAGCCTTTTTATCCGTATTCGCACGCAAATATTGAGCATGCGCTGTAATGATGGATTGGTACTCAGCTTTCACAACATAACTGTCAAAATCGAAGTAAATACTTCTCTTACCGTATACGCTTGATTTTGGATCATTGATAGGATCGTAACCAGCTTGTGAACTCACATCAACAGAGGCCACTTTATTAGCGTCCAATGAAGTTGTACTACAAGCGCCTAATACAGCAGTGAATAAAACAATAAGACCGATTTTTGATAAGTTCAACATATATATCCTTTAGAAAATAATTTAAAAAATTAATGGCAGGTAATATTGAATCTTGGCGGCCTAAAAATTTTCTGAGAAAAAGTTCTTAACGATAATTTAATAACAATTGGGCGCAAACAGGACCTTAGCCGACTCCATGAAACCCATAAGCAAGTCATCATCAGAATGGCTGACAAAAGTACAGGTATTGGAAAAGATATAGGTGCATCCTTTGTCGGAGCTGCCTTGACTATGGGGCTTACCTCACCCCCCAATGAATCCTGGAATGTAGCGTAAATTTGAGCACGCTTAATGCCATTTTCAATAAATCGTTGCGCAGCAGCAACCTTAAATGCGAATACGCACAAACACAGTAGCATTAATAAGGTTTTTGATGATTTAGACATTTATCGGTAGTTTACTCAAACCCACTCGCATTCGTCGATATAAAACCCATAAATTCAAGCTAAAACCCCAGATAGTCAATAAGATGACTGTAAAAAAACGCCTAAAACCCTATGATTTGTAATGGTTGCTATGCAACCATGTCTCCTCGTATGTTTACAACATACTTTTCACACCCACTTCGGTGGGTGTTTTTTTACCCCTCCACATGGCATATAGCAAAAAGCTTTATCCTAGATAGCCTCGTTAAGACATCTCCTCATGAAAAACTCAATCAACAAGCAATGGTTTCCAGGTTGGCTCATCCTTTTAGGGATCTTAACGGCCATCGCGCCGCTATCAATCGACATGTATTTGCCTAGTTTTTCACTGATTGAAAAAGACCTTATGGGCTGGCCAGGCAGCGTTGAATTGACCCTAGGCAGCTTCTTTATTGGCCTGACAATTGGCCAATTATTCTATGGGCCATTGAGCGACCGCTTTGGAAGAAAACCTCCGCTTTATGTTGGATTTGCCATGTATGCCATCGCATCTTTAGGTGCAGCCCTATCCCCGAATATCCCAGCATTAATTTTTTGGCGATTTTTGCAAGGCCTAGGCGGCTGCACAGGGATTATCTTACCAAGCGCGATCATTCGAGACCGAACAACCGCACAAGAAGGTGCGCGAGCTTTTTCAATTTTAATGTTAGTCATGGGCGTGGCTCCCATACTCGCACCCTTAGCTGGGGGCTGGGTATTAACGTATTTCTCATGGCAAGGTATTTTTTACTTACTGACATTCTTCGCTATAGCTTGTTTAATCGCCATGAAATTTGGCTTGGAAGAAAGTCATAACACCGAACATGAACCGCCACTAAAACTAATGTCTGTTATTAGGAACTACCTGGGCCTACTCACCAATAAACCATTCTTAGGCTTTGCTTTAGGTGGCGGCTTAGCAATGGCAGGCATGTTTTCATATATTGCCGGCTCCCCATTTGTTTTAATTAATTTGTATGGCGTGGCACCCCAGGATTACGGTTGGTATTTTGGTTCAAATGCTTTTGGTTTAATTGCCTCTAGCCAACTCAATGCTCAGTTACTCAAACAACATGCCGCAACCCGCATCCTTAGAAAAGCCTTACTTGTTCCTGCAGTCGTAAGCCTTATCTTCTTAAGCGTCACCCTCATGGGCTATGCCAACCTTTACTGGACAGTTGGATCCTTTTTCTTATTTGTATCAAGCTTAGGTTTTATTATTCCGAATGCAATGGCTTCAGGTTTGGCAACTCACGGCCAACAGGCTGGCACTGCAGCTGCTTTAATGGGCGCATTACAGTTTTTATTTGCAACCCTTGTCGGCTCATTAATCGGCTTGTTACATAATAATACGAGCGTGCCACTAGCACTCATGATGGCCTTATGTGGCACCAGTGCTTGGCTAAGTCATCGCTTGTTAGTTAAAACACATCACGCATAAATATTGATATGCGAAAGAGGCGTTTACTGGAAATGAACGCCTTCATGTTGTAGCAACCAAATTTTTACATTCCGATGAAATCCCTCACCTGCTTGATGCGCAAATCCACCTATGCCTGTCGCAGAGATGACTCTGTGACAAGGTACCACTAGCGGATATGGATTAGACCCACAGGCTTGTCCTACAGCTCTTGGAGCACTCCTGATCGATTTAGCCAAATCACCATAAGTTCTAACTTCGCCACATTGAATTTTTTCTATTTCAGCCCAAACCCGTTGTTGAAACGCACTCCCCAATGGTTTAAGCGGTAGGTCAAAAACAAATTTTGGATTTTTAAAGTAACTTTTAAACTGTCTCTCTAGCTCTTTAGCTAGTTGAGTGCTCGGGGACTTTAAGCGCTGATGAGACTCTAGGTAAACCAGCTCACTCACCATCAAACTACCATCTACTATTTCCGTTTGCACCCCCAACTTACCAAAAGGTGCGGCAATGACAGCATCCCAAGATGGCCGTTCATTCACATGAATAACCTGAGATTTAATGACCATACTTAGCATCCCACCAGGCCTGAATACGTGGCAATAAGCTGCCAACTGCCCCCAGCACTGCAATTAAGCCAATACCCATCAAAGAAACATGATCTGGCACATGACTAAAAATAATCCACCCCCAAAATACCCCAAAAGCAATTTGAGCATACATATAAGGCATTAGATTAGCAGCGGGTGCTTCTTCAAAAGCACGAATAAACAAGAAGTGCCCCATACCACCTAAAATTCCAATTAAGATTAACTCTAACCATAAGTGGCCATACTCAATCGATGACCAGAACCAAATTAATGGGATCGTATTAACGATAGCCCCGACCCAAACGGTATAAAACAAGGTCGTTAAAGAATTTTCAATTTTTGAAATCTTGCCAGTGACCAAATGGAAAACGATATTTACTGCCACTAAACCAACTGGAAATATCAAATCCCAAGTAAATAAAGCTGAACCTGGTCGCACAATGATTAAGGTGCCTAGAAAACCGCCTAAAGCCAATAAGACTTTAATGAAAGGAACCTCTTCATTTAAAAATCTAGCGGCTAGTAAGGTGACAAATAACGGAGTAGTCATCACAACAGCCGTAAATTCACCAACAGGCATAAATTTCAAGCTAGCTACAGCTAGGAAGGTGGTGATAACCAACAATCCCCCTCTTAATAACTGAATCTTCAAATGAGAGGTCCGAAGCACAGCTATGCCGTGTTTGGGTAAGACGATCAAGCTAATTAATAAGGCTTGCGTCAAATAGCGGGCCCAGACGATCATAATGATCGAGACCTCCAAGGCAACGTGTTTACTAACGCCATCCATTAACGCAAAACAAGCCAATGCGCCTAATAGAAACCATACTCCCGAATAAGTGGTCTTTGATAAATAGGAAGGCAATGGCGGTTTTGACATATACACAACATTTTAGGCGCATATGAAAAAAGCCACCTAATCCTCTTAGATGGCCTTATTGGTCATTTACTAACTGTTACTGATTAAAAATTACTGATGGTCTTTTGCATGGTTATGTCCCGATTGGCCATGAGCAGGTCTGAGATCCTTGACATGAAATTTCACCTCAACCTCTCCTGCTTTCTGAAACTTCAACTTAACAGGAATTTGATCGCCCGCCTTTAATTGACCTTTCAGATCAATAAACATCAAATGCAAACCACCAGGCTGTAACTCAAGAGATCCTTTTGCTGGAATATCCATCGCTTGAACTTGGCGCATTTTCATCACATTGCCATCCATACTCATGATGTGCAGCTGCATCTCTTTTGCCACAGGTGAACTTGCACCAATTAATTGATCAGCAGCTCCTGTATTTTCAATTTTCATGAACCCGCCGCCAGATTTTTGCGCAACGACCGTTGCTCTTGCATAAGGATCTTTAATAGTTAATGAGCCAGCCTGCAGAGCATGCTCTGCATAGGCAGATGATGCCACCATCAAGCTTAAGAATATTGCGCATATTTTTTTCATATAAAACCTTTCATAAATTAACAATTATTAATGGGTATATTTCAATTGAGCGATAAATGTTCGCTGTGGAAATGGGTGGTAAATAAAATAATCTTTATTAAATATATTGTCTATGCCGAATGAAGTTCGCCAATGATGGTCGAATTGATAACTCATTTTTGCATCCATGACGAAGTAACTCGAAAACCCACCATAGGTATTAGGGTTAGGGTCATTATTATCTAGGCTAGATGCTCCGGCTCGTTGATAGCGTCCTGCCACGGTATAAGTAAACTTCCCATCTGGCCTATAAGTTGCCACTATAGTCGCACGCACAGGAGGCACATACGGCACGGGGTGCCCCACAATACTATTACCCAGGCTATCTTTATTCAAACCATATGTATCTGATATTTCACTTTTTACAAATGTCAGGCTACCCATTAAATCAAGCCCATGAATCAAGGTATTTTTCTGGCTTGCATAAAACTCTACACCGTAATTACGGACCTTTTTCACATTTTGCCAATAACTGTAATACCCCGTAGGATAGTTTGTATTAAGCACACCTAAAGTCGTCAATAAAGCATCCTTCACATCTTGAGCAAATAGCGTCACTCGATGAATATGTGGGCCTGCTAGTTTTTCAAAACTTAATTCCATTGAGTTGACAGTCTCAGGCTTCATAGAATCTGCAGGTGGGATCATTTTAGGAGCCATACTTCCACCAACACCACATGATCCCCCCACAACCGTAATACACGATGCCACGTTATATAACTCTCCCGTTGTGGGGAATCTACTAGCTCGACCATAGGATGGCGTTATTAACCAATCATGGCCAATATCCCAAGAAATACTTAATTTCGGCGAGAGTGTTGTGTAACTAGAGTTAGGTTGTACACCACCCAGATCAGAGGCATAAACATAGCCATCATGAGCGCGCCAAGCTTCAGCTCTAAGACCAGCAGTAACCTTCATTGATTCAGAATAACTCCATGCGTCCTGCAACCAAAATGCACTGGTTTCTGTCACGCCTTGAGCCAAACTATACAGAGTGCCAGATCCTGATTCAGCCTGCAACCATTGACCTGCCGCCACCGAATCCTGACGAACATTTAATTTATTAAAGTCGTAGTGCACCCCAAAACTGAGCAGATGGTGAGGTGCATTTTTGTAATTGGCACGCCAGTCCATATTGGTCCAACCTGTACCGTGATAATCAACCAAATATCCAGTATCACTGGTATTTAAAGAGCCATCAGTATTAAGGTGCGCAGACCATCTTTGAATATTTTTATCATAGTAAAAATTGCTAACCACAAACTCCCATGAAAACTCTTTTCTAGGGCTAGATTGCAACGTTACTGAATTCATCAAATGTTGTTGATCTAAAGCATACGCTGCGGGTGCGCTGGCTGTTTGGAAACTAGCATAAGATCCCATGTAAGATTTAGTGGCAGCATCAGTTCGCCCCCACCAGACTCCTGGAGAAATAATTAACCTTAAATCAGATGGCAGATCATAAGCAATTCTTAAATTAACACTATCTGATACGCCATGAATGAGACTTGATGCACCCTCATAAAATCCACCGCTTGCATTGTCTTTCTTAAGGTAAACATAAGGCGTTGGAACGGCACTGCTAGTTATAAATGCGCGAGGCTGTGTATTTGCATCTTGATGTGTCAGGCTAACTCGCCAAGAAACGGCATCTGCCTTATCACCAATTAAGACATGGGATTGCCCTGTGAAATAATGATCATTGGTATCAAATTTTTTAAAGTCTTGCATGGCGCCTGTTGCACTGACCACCGCCGTAAACTCAGTAGGCATTTTGCTAACTAAATTGACAACTGCTCCCATTGAATTACCACTATAGGCTGCCGAATAAGGGCCATACATCACCTCAGCAACCTTGATTTCCTCTGGGGAAACCACAAACCACTTGGGTGTGCCATAGGTATTGTCGTTAAACAATTGATTAGAAATCGGCACACCATCCACATGAACAAGAGATTTGGCACTATAGCTAGACCCCCAAATTCTTGAGGCTATAGGCGCCCCAGTGTAATCTGCTGAATCTCTTTTACGCACAAAAATATTAGGCAAATACTTAAGTACATCAGGCGTATCTACAGCATTGATTGTTTCAGAAATATCTTTTTCATCAATCCATGTCGTCACTGATGGATAAGTTGGCAACATCTCATTAGTTTTGGTGCCACGTACGGCCACCTGATCTAATAAAATCTCATGGCCTGCGATCGCGAGCGAGGATCCAAGCATTGATATGGCAACTAGAGCAATTGAGTTTCTTTTCATAACTGCCCACCCATTAATGGTAATGTTGGTGATCGATTTGATCTGGCTTAATGAGAAGTAACTCAGCGGCAGGGAATTGAAGGTTTTGTAATTGCTGATGACCCTTAGGCACTTCACTCCATTCAATAGAACCTTTCTCACATACTTGCGTAACTTTCCAATAGATCTTCCCTGCTTGATCTGGCAATTTACCCACAATAACAAATTCATCATAAAAATCATTCGGCAACAAATGCCCTTCCCAAATAATTTCGGTTGTATCTTTTGTTATTGTTTTCCCATGACTGATATATGGTTTTGATAACAGATCTTTCTTAATAAGAATGTTCCAGCCAGGCTTGACCATCGGCTTAGCCCCTTGAACACCGTCAGGAATAGATATAACAATTTTAGTAATTGGTGAGTCACCACAACCATGGCCCACCTTAAAGACCGCCTTGTAGTTGCTGCCCACCTCGGCTGTTTGATGCAGAAGAACAATATGTGCCTGGGCAATGACCGCAAAAACCATGCCCATCAAAAATGTCGTGGCTTTAATGACTATTTGTTTTTTTTGATTCATTTTTACTCGCAATAATTTCGTGCACAACTGGTGTGCGATAGCTAGACCTGTCTGTGGTCTAGCACTCTTTAAATTAAGCGAGTTGCGGGGGAGCTCTAGAGGGCAAAGATACCCAAGCAAACATTGGCTTGGGTGATTGATAAAATAATTGAGGGTATAAATGATGTGCTTCTGGGACTGAGAATGTGAGACTGATATTAAGTGGCAGTATCAATGCTTGATGCATCACACAATAGGGGCAAGCATCATTGGTCAATTGTTTCTGTTCCTCTTGATCACCTACCGTCACGGTGACCTTCATACCAGAGCTTGTACAGACCTCCATGGAAATACCCTTACCATGGTCAGATATAGCCACTGCTTGAGATATAGTAGGCGCAAGCGAAGCCAGCACTATCGAGACAATAGCGATCCAATGTACTAGATTATTTCTGGCAGATTTAAACATTATTGACATTTTACGATAGGCTTTAGTCCATACTCATTTTCAGTGGCATTAGCGCCTTCCTAGTATGGTCAAACCCACCCCAACTAGCGCTAAAAGCCCTGCTACCAAGGGCGTACTAGTTAGACCATAACCGAAAGTTAATGCCAAACCACCCACCCATGCGCCTAACGCATTTCCAACATTAAAAGCGCCAATATTGAGTGTAGAGGTTAGATTGGGCGCCTCTTGCCCCTCATTAACCACATTGACTTGTAAAGCAGGCACTAATGTAAAGGCTGAAATAGCCCACACGAATAAAGTAATTTCTGCCGCAACAAAGAAATGACTCGTCCAAGTAAAAAGAATGGCACATAGGCCTAAAGCAATAAATGCTCCTATCAGTGTCGCTTTGAGATGTCGATCCCCCAACTTACCACCGACCATATTACCGAACGTTAAACCAAGCCCTACCAGAAATAATGTCCACGTCACATCACTTGCAGACAAGCCTGTGACCTCTCGTAACAGTGGTGCTATGTATGTAAATAACGCAAACATCGAGGCTGCAAACATCACCGTCGTTAATAAAGCAATCCATAATTTGATATGACCCATAGCTATAAACTCACGGCGAATAGAAACAGGTTCTTCGACTTGACCTTTTGGCAAAAATCTCATCAACCCCATCAATGCAATCATGCCAACACCTGCTACAACTAAAAAAGTAAATCGCCAGCCCATCGCTTGACCTAACGCAGTACCCAAAGGAACGCCTAAGACATTAGCCAGCGTTAAACCTGTAAACATCATGGCCACAGCAGAAGCTCTTTTGTCTGGGGCTGCTAAGTTAGCAGCAACCACAGCACCAATCCCAAAAAAAGCGCCATGACAAAAAGAGGTCACTACACGTGCAAACATCAAAAATGAATACTCCCAAGCGACCCCACACAACAAATTACCCATGATAAAAATGGCCATCAAAGCAATTAAAGCTTGTCGACGCGGCCATCTAGCTGTTAGTAAAGCCATTATTGGCGCCCCTATAGCAACGCCTAAGGCATAACCAGTAATTAACCAACCAGCACTAGGAATAGATACTTTTAAATCAGCTGCCACCTCGGGCAAGAGACCCATAATGACAAACTCAGTTGTGCCAATAGCAAAAGCACTTAATGCCAACACCAGTAAAGAAAAAGACATGAACCGCCTTGAATATGCAAAAGAGCAGTTTAAATGAGAAATATGCTAATTAAACCTTGAACAACATTAATGCATAACTTCCTCAAGCTTATCTAATAAAGAAATATTAAGCTCGGATAAGACATGATGCTGACGGTCCTGAAGAATCATAGCCTGCGGTTGATCAGGCGTTGTGAGTTTTTGAATACATTGGTCTCTCTGATCTAGCAAAGCGCTGATCTCGGCTACGTAGAGATGTACCAAGCCACTCACCCATTTGGCTAGCGGCCCCATGCGCCCCTTCGCATGTATTTCAAAATTTTGAAGAAGTATTTGCGATTGATCAGCTGCTCGCATGGATTCACCAGTTACCCATTGGTTAGTTGTAAATAAGCGAATGGGTAAACCTTGCTGATTTAAGGAAATTGCCACCAAATGCGTAAATAACTCAGGCGCTAATGGATCTCTTTTGAATAAATGAAAATGTCCATGCTCTTCTCGCCCTTCACCCAATGAGTGCGAGTGGTAATACATTTCATAACCACTCACTTGATCGATCAAATCATTCTTGGGGTAATGTCGAAACTCAACAAACCGCTCTGCACCAGCTAAGGCTAACTGGGCCATGGATAAACCTCTATTCGCATAACGTGTCTGAATATCTAAGATAATTTCAGCAGCGACCATCAACGATGATTCAGACATGCAGAGCCTTACGAAGATAATTAATCTGCTGACTTACGTTTCTTAGGTCCGCATGGATTAGATGGCCCACAAGGATTAGCCGTTTTTTTCTTGGCAGGCGCACAAGGATTTGATGCATTCTTTTTACTTGGCGCACAAGGATTCTTCTGCTCTGATTTTGCATCATCACCTTTAGTTACATCAGCTGAATAAGCCATAGGTGTTACAGAGACACTCGCTAATGCTACGGCTAATGCAAGTACGGTATGTTTCTTTGCCATTTTTTGCTCCCTTTACATTCACTTGTTAATTACTTTAAGAATTTATCTAGCTTACGCTAGAAGACCCTTTATTTAATTAATAAAATTATAGTATATAAATAAATAATATGTTTTGAGCACTTCATAAAATGAACAAACCAACCAAAGGTGGTTTAAAAGGAAATTACCGGTGCTTATTGCTGCAATGAAGACCCAGGAACTGGTTACCCTTGGGGTAGATAGCATCTATTCATAGAACGCCTCTTATAACGTTAATGAACTTGAAAGCGTTAATGCATCAATCTTATCTAAATCGTCATCGGAATGAGTTAGCGTCACATTCAATAAGGTTATCGTCACCAATATCATCAAGGTTAGTAAGATCCACATTTGCGACTTAGTTAAATAGTTTTTTGCCAACACATGGCCCATAACAAATGTTGAGTTAACAGGTAATCTAGACTGCACTTGCTCATAAAAACCTTCTGATAATTCAGGTACAGAAGTTTGCAAAATTTTTCTTTTCAATGATTGATCATCTAACATGAGTATGACCCTCCAATATTTTCTTTAAATTTAGTTTTGCTCGATGTAACAATTGATGGGCGGCATTGTTATCAAGATCTAATACAGCAGCAATTTCACCAACATCAGCATCTTTATAGGCCCATAAGGCAATCGCCATGCGCTGCCTAGGACTTAATAATTGAATAGCCTCTTGCATACCCAAAGATGATTGCTGCACCTCCAAACATACATCAACGCCATCCACTACAGCATCATCTAATGCCTCAATTAAATGAGGGTGACGTATTTTTAAATAATCGAAACACAATCTAGTAACAATCTTATAAAAATACGTATCTATTGATGAACCACCTTCAAATTGCGAAGACTTAAATAATTTAATGAAAGCCTCTTGCAAAATATCCTCAGCATCATCACTGCTACCTAATATCCGCCATGCAACTGCATGTGCTTTCGGAGTTAACCGCTTAACTAAATGTAACGCAGCATGAGAATCCCCATCCAAGGCTTTCTTGTATAGACTAACTTGATCCTGCCAAGTCAGGGGAATGATCTTCTGAAACAAAATTAGTTAGCCGGATTATCCTGTGGATGCTGATATTTATGCATGTCTTCACGCCATTTTTTTCGCTCTTCAGGACTCATTTTTTCAAAAGTCTTTTTACGCTCTTCTCGCATTTGCTGACGCTCTTCTGGCGTTAAAGAATCAATCATTGCCTTACGGTCAGACTTGATTTTCTCGCGTTGTTCAGGCGTTAATTTTTTCCACTCCGCGCGCATTTTTTCATGCATCTGATTACGCTCTTCTGGCGTCAAAGCTTGCATTCTCTCGTGCATTTTTTCTCGGAACTGCTTTCTCTCTTCTGGCGTGGCTTTTTTAAGTTCCTCACGCATTTTCTTACCCTGCTCCAAACGTTCTTCAACGGATAGTTTTGAAAAATCGCGAGGATCCATGGGCTCAGGTACAGCAGCAAAAGCTAGGCGACCAGCAATGACTAAGGCCACCCCACCAATCAATTGAACCATCATTTTCTTATTCATCATTAACTCCCTTTGTTTGACCATACCACTTAGACGACCTCAAACGCTCAACTCTTACGCCTGCACATTAAATAATTAGAGAAATATTGATTCATGGATATAAATCAATATGTTAGGGATATTTAAGCCGTAAAAAAACCACCCGTAGGTGGTTTTTCTCATCACAAATTTCATTAAGCGTATTCTTTAGGTACTGAAGGAAGACCCGATAAAGCCATCGCAAGCTCTTTTTCATCATAAGACTCATCAGTTAACTCGCCCGCAAAATATTTCTGATAGGCAACCATATCAAAATGGCCATGTCCACATAAGTTAAAGAGAATCACCTCTGATTTACCTTCACGCTTACATCTTAAAGCCTCTTCGATGGCACCTTTTACTGCGTGATTGGCTTCAGGCGCAGGAACAATACCTTCTGCTCTAGCAAATAAAACACCTGCTGCAAAACATTCCACCTGTGTATAAGAAACTGCCTCAATGAGGTTTAATTCTTTGACATGCGAAACCAAAGGAGCCATGCCGTGATATCTCAAACCACCCGCATGAAAACCTGGCGGTGTAAATGTTGAACCTAATGTGTGCATTTTGGTTAACGGTGTCATATGTGCTGTATCACCAAAATCATAGGCATACTTACCTCTCGTTAATGATGGGCAAGCAGCTGGCTCTACCGCCACGATTCTTGGCATATGGCCACCACGCAAGCCTTGACCAATAAATGGGAAGGCAATACCGGCAAAGTTAGAACCGCCACCCGTACAGCCAACCACCACATCTGGCTCAACATCGGCCATATGTAATTGCTCGATCGACTCCAAACCGGTCACGGTCTGATGCAATAACACGTGATTCAGCACGGAGCCTAAGGCATATTTCGTATCGTCTCTTTGAACTGCCAATTCAACGGCCTCCGAAATTGCAATCCCCAAACTTCCTGGATGATTAGGTCTTTCAGCCAATACTTGACGTCCATATTCAGTTTCTTGAGAAGGCGATGCAATGCACTTAGCACCGTAAGTCTCCATCACAGCTCGGCGATAAGGCTTCTGGTCGTAAGAAACTCTCACCTGGAAAACAGTCACGTCCAAACCAAACAAGTTACCCGCAAAAGAAATTGAAGTTCCCCATTGACCAGCACCAGTTTCAGTCGTTAAACGTTTAACACCAGCTTGTGCGTTATAGAATGCCTGGGGAATCGCCGTATTAGGCTTGTGACTCCCAGCAGGGCTAACACCTTCATATTTGTAGAAAATCTTGGCCGGCGTACCCAAAGCTTTTTCCAAGCGATGGGCTCTAAATAGCGGTGCAGGTCGCCATAATTTATAGACATCCTGCACTGGCTGAGGAATCTCGATCTCTCGCTCAGTTGTTACTTCTTGCATGATGAGTTCCATCGGGAACAATGGCGCCAAGTCATCTGGGCCAACTGGCTTCATCGTACCGGGGTGTAAAACTGCTGGAAGAGCCTTAGGGAGATCTGCCTGGATGTTGTACCAAGATTTTGGCATTTGGGACTCATCTAACAAATATTTCGTTTTTTCAGACATCACTAGTTCCTTAAGGCATCAATTAGTTAAGAGGATCATATTAAAACAATATTTTATCCTGTATTAACTAGGCATTTTCCCGAACTTAGGCAAAGGATCATTAGGTCTATCCCAAACCTGTGAACTATCGCAATAAATATGCATACCAGGCCTGATTTGTGAAGGATCATCCAGACTTGCAATTCTTATAAAAATCAAGTCTGACAAAAGCTCCACATTGCTAAACAATGGAGATCCACAATTAGGGCAAAAATGCCTCACGACAGCCTTACCACTATCTCCTTGAGATTCGTAGCTTGAGGTTTTACCTGACCATTGAACATCATTTCGATTGGCTGCAAATATTGCAGCAGAACCAGAACCACTCGCACGCTGACAATTCCTGCAATGACAATGAACTGCCATGGCCATCTCACCATCAAAATCATAACGAACTTGACCGCACGCACAACCACCGGCAACTTTATAGCGCGCCATATAACCAACCCTTTAAAAATATCAAAAAAAATCCCCCTCTCCTTTTCCGCGAAGAGAGGGGGTTACAACTGGCCTTATTCCCGTATTAACAAGACCACTACCAAGTTACGTCGTAACAAGGTGATTGAATGTAAGAGTGAAAACGAAATAAACGCTCTTACATAACAATTTCTTAATTAATCTCCACCCCTCATGTACTGAACGTTGAACATGCTTGGAGGATTTAACTTAGGATCACTCACCATTTTTAGCTGTAACGCTGTGCAATGTTGGTTCTGTGTATCTAACATAGAAGCCGTTGTGTAAATTGCGATACCTGCATTTTTATTTTGTGGTGCATGGTAAGCAGAGTCACTAAAACCAACGTCCCAACGTTTCCACAAAGCACCTTTTTTGTCATAAATTAAGATCATTGGGAAAATAGAGGTCTGTGCATCCATATACATCACACGTTTTCCAATTGGGCTAGACTTATTGGTTGGAACAGATTCAATGACGTGGACTAAACGTGGGCTCCATGGTGCATTAGCAAAGCAACCATTTTTACCGCCAAAAGTTGCCATGCCGTATCCATCAGCATCTTTCGTTTCTGTTTCCTTCAATTCGCTATGGCGATAGAAGTGAGTCAACATAACCTTAGTTTCAACATACTTCCACTCAGCATCTAACACACGGCCGTTATAACCCTCAAAGTCCTCAATCATCAAATCAGAACCCAAGAATGAGTCTGTTGTCTGACCTGTTGGCAAACGGCGCACGCGACGCTGGAAGCCTAGGTAAAGGAACGAGTCATCCTGCTTAGTATCCTCATCAAAACGCTGAATCAGCAATTGTGTATTTTTTAAATCCTGTGGAGCCAACACTTTCAAATAGATATTTCTATAAATATTTGATGGGTTAGGCGTTAAATCCTCTACTGGATTTTGCGTCGTTCTATGCTTTAAGCTGATAAAGTTGAAATCAAACTCAACGCGCTTCTCTTTTTTACCAGTCTTGTAATCAATATAAGTCCAGTAGAACGGGAAAATACGGCCACTATCGCCCACCACCTGTGAGTACTTATAGTTGAAGGCTAATTTTTCACCAGCTCTTGGATCATTCTTCTGAGGGTTCATTGGGAATGGTCGACCAGCAACATATCCCTCAATCGTGCCTTGAGCTGAACCTAATTTGACGTTATTCGCATTCTTTTGCGTTGCAGCCACATAGTTAGGATGCAACATCACTGAGTGCGCCTGCTCAGTTGATAACTCGAGTGAACCATCTGATACCAGCGCAAATGTAGCCGCATCAAGATAATCTTTAAAGTTATTCACATTAGACTTATTAATCACCATTCCAGGTGTAAACCCAGGAATAGTTGACAATCCTTTTTTATAAGGATTGAACGAAGATTCAACATCTTCATTGGTTACGGCAAGCGCCAAATTAGAAACTAATGCTAAGAGCAAGGTCCCTTTAATTAGTGGCTTCATATATCCCCCTTACTTGTTGTTAATAAAATAATTCTAGAAAAAACGATCAAAATGAATCTGCTCAAACGGCACTTGATGTTTCAGCATCAAGGATTCTTGCAAGCTCTTAGTCATCGGCGGTGGTCCTGCAAAATAAAACTCGTACTCTTTAATGCCATCCCCTAATCTCTTCTCCACTGATTCGTGAACAAATCCAAATTCACCGGACCAATGTTTCAAATTTTCTTCAGACATATCGGAAACAACTGGATGGAAAAATATTTGTTGGCCAAAACCGGGCAAATTAGAAATTTGAGACTCAACCCCTACATCCCTATAACTTCTACCTCCGTAGAAAAAATGTAATGTTTTATTTTTTAACCAACCCTGTTCAGAAGCGCCTCTAGCGATCGAAACCATAGGTGCCAAGCCAGACCCACCAGCGACACATACAATATTTCTAGCGTTGTCACGAACGTAAGCCATACCGTATGGCGCATCTAGCTCAATCTCATCACCTGGCGCAATATGATTAAACAAGAAATCGGTACTTTTACCATCCGCTACTTTTCTAATCTGAAATCTCCATTCCCCTTGGCTATTCGGCAAATTGGACATGGAGTAGGCACGCTTAATACCCAAAGATGGGAACGATAAAAGCGCATATTGCCCAGGCTGAAATTTAGCTGGTTGATCAGCTAAAAATACAAATTCCTTGATGTCATGTGTGACATCCAATGATTCAATAAATTTAGCCTTGAATTTCTCTGTGCTGATTAGCGGAACATATTCATCAGACAATCTTGTCTTAACAGATATGCTTGATAACGGTCTCGTCTGACAAGCTAGATGCATATTTTTTCTAATATCTCTAGCTGTCAATCCTGGTGGGTTTTCACAAAGTGACTGAACTTCACCTTCGAGCAATTCATACTTGCAACTACCGCAAGCGCCTGCATTGCATTCATAAGGAAATCCAACACCCGCTCGAAGTGACGCTAGCAACACAGTGTCATCACTGTGTTGACAAGCGACATCTCTTTCACCATTGATATTAATCTGTTGAGAAATCATGAAAGCTCTTATCAGAATCCCAAAGATTTTCTATAAGCACGTACAGCTTCTTTAGCATCAGCAGCCGCATCTGGAACATCAGGTAAGCCACTGCAATAAGCATCGATCGCCTTATCTGCTAATGGCTCCCACTTATTGATCCATCCTTGAATAACCGCATGATTACCTTCATTCTCTAAGGCCATCTTCACCAATGCTTCAGACCAACGGCGATGACGCATAGCATCAATCATCTGCGCATCGCACAACATAGCCATCAGCTCATCGCCATTATGTCTGGCAGAATCACTTAGATTTCTTAAAAGACCTTCTTCAATAGCAGGTTTAGCGACAAGATTTAAAGCTACAAATGCTTCAGCCCAATCCCAAGTCACAAGGACCTTCTCCATCAACTCGCGGTAACCTTGCCAAATAGGTTCTTTTTCCCAATAGGCACGCTCGTTTTTAGTAAATCCTTTATCAGGATGCGCTAAATCAAGTTCTTTTGTTCTATATGCGGTGTGAGTTAACCAACGGAATGAATCGGCCATCTGGAAAAAGCCACAAACAGTAATCGTGCTAGCTGGGGCTACTTGACCAAAATAGGCAGATGCCATTTGCAAAGTATGGAATAAATAACGCGCTGGAGCATAGCGTAAACCTAACGTCCCCACCCAACCAGGCTCTAATGATTTGTCATGCTCACGCTTGGCAAATTGCTCGAATAGTCCATAAACATAAGTTTCTTGACCATCTTGCATCATGTTGTATGTTCTATAAACCACCTCATCTGGGTCCCTAAACGCATTCCAATCGTCATGTTTTAAGGCACTACCATAGGTGTTTTTCTTGTACCACTCATTCATGAACGTATGAGGATCTTGCTCGTATGGCGCATTGGGATCACGATCGTGGTAATGCAAACGGGTTGTTACAACTTCATACTCACTAGGCTTTCTTCTTCTGGTGCTTAAGTGGCTCCAGGTTTTTAAGGGCTTTAACATTTCTACGTCTGACATATATTTATCCTTATTCAATCAAACTTGAATCAAACTTTTTTATTGAAATAAAAACGGATCGCATCAGGCAATGTCTCAATCTGCCCTGCGAATGAACTTAAATCCACCTCAAGGTCGTTCATCACAAATGGACGACCTAATGCACGCTCAATGGTTTCTCTTCTTAAAATCATTTCGCCATCAGTCTCAATGCGTAAATAAGCGCGCTTATCATCAACCCTGATTTCTTTACCAGGGTTATCCTCTTCAGCAGCCTCCGCTACAGCGAAAGCTAATTCGCCAGATCGCATCACTGGTCCAACACTGTTATTCATTCCTGACATATAAGTAACCTAACTTGTTAAGTGTGAGCAAATAAGGGTTCAATACCCTCAACATCGACATAAACATCCTCGCCCTCAACCTTCACGGGAAATTCGGCTAACGCACAATCGGAAGGATTAATGCCCTTGCCAGAGCAAACATCAAAAGTCCAAAGATGAGCTCGACATGTAATGATCTTGCCGTCAAACTTTCCTTCAATTAAAGGGATATCTTGATGTGGGCATACACCCTGAAACGCTGTGAACTCACCACCGTCTTTACAAACCAATAAAACCTCTTTGCCATCCACCTCAAAAGAATCCATCTCACCTTCCCAGATGTCTTCAACGGCACAAACTTTTTTAAACGCCATTTTTTATTCCCAAATAATTTCAATACATTCAGTGGGTTTCAAACCACTTTCAGCCACCTTCATATCGCGCGCAAAAAAGCTCGCGCCTGGACGTCTAATACGTAATGTTTTATTAGGTTGATTTTTAACGCGGCGACCCACTGAGTGATGAGCGGCAGCAGCTGCTACTTCATCCATCGTATTTTCGGTATCCACTGGAACCAACTGCAGTACGAAGTCGCCTTCGAAGTTACAACACAAAGGAAATAAAGCCATATACCCTCCTCTTAAACAGCTTTTTTGAATTGAGCAGTTTTATATGCTTCAACCCAACGATAGTTATCGGCATCATCACCAATCTCACCAGGAGCCAAGCTCATGTAGGCCAATGCACCAGCAAGGTTTGGTGGCTGAACTTTGCCATCCAAGAATCTATCTACTAATGTTTGGTGACCGGCATAGCGCTCTGGATCTTGCTCAAAACACCAACGGTCAGGCTCAGAACCAAAGTGATAGAGGCGACCTTTATATTCCAACGGGAAATCTGTCACATTCCAACCTTTGCCAGGAACACCGACAATTGGTAGCTGACTCATGTTGCAAACGTACGGTAATGTTTCTGGATAAGTCATTTCCATCTTGCCGTCGACCATGTTCTCAATCATTTGATCCCAGCATTGACCCCATTTATCGTTCCATCCTGGGTATTTCTCTTCTAACCAAGCACGCTCTTCTGGACTCATACCAGCAGCAGCGTTCCACCATAATGTTGGTCTCCAGAAATACAAGCCCATTTGCATAGAGTGATGAGTTGTTTCAATTTCCTCAAGGAAAATATCCCAGTACCATGGCTTTTCTAAACCAAGATCTTCAATATTTCTGATAAATTGATTGATGATGAATTCATTCATAAATTCTTTGAATGAAGACTTTCTATGTTCAATCGGTGTGTAGTAATCCATTGCTGGACCTGTCAACACACTGAATAAACGCCATGAACGCCAGAAAGCGATATCTAATTTTTTCTGCGCTTCTTCTTTCTTGCCATTTGCTAGAAGAACTTTTAGTGCGGCGCCACCAATCTGAGCATGACGTGATTCATCTGTCTGAATGCTAGAAATTAAGCTTGAGAAAGTAAAATCGCCATTCTCAGCGGCATCAGCAGCCAAACCTAAAAACTGCATATTGGTAAAGCCAGTTTCAAAACCAAATGTCAACATAATCGCTACGCTGACAGCATCACGAGTCACCATGATGTCGTCAAAATAGTGACGCGCAGCAATTGCAGCCCATTGGTTGGTATCCATACTCTTATGAGCCCAGTCAAACTGGCGTGACTTATTAACGTGCTCATGTGGGAAATACAACTGAATTTGACCATGACGGGTTTCATCCATCGCACCCATCGTGGCCATATTACGCATGCCTGGCGCAGGACCAAAACGTGCCATACGTGCTTCTGCACTTCCCGCTGAAAACTCAGCACGTGGAACGGCACCATAGTGCAATTTAAGCACTGACTGCCATGATGGCGCAGCATTTTCATAAATACTGCTACGCTCTAATGCAGCTTTTACTGAATATGCGCCAGCATCTTTTTCACGCTGAACTTTGACATACTCAGGATATGTTTGTTTGTACGGCTCATCATAAGATGTCCAAGTTTCAAATGGAACGCCCATAGCACCGCACATTTCCTCAGGAAACAATTCTTCCTGCTTGACATATGTCGGCGTCCAGCAAGTATCCCTAACAACGTCATACCATAATGATCGTTCAAGTTTTGACATATTTACTCCTTACGTACTTTTTAAAATTAATCTGATTTACTCACTACTAAACACTTAACAGCGACATACAAAATCGCCCCCATACTCAGCACCCCAAATAAATAGGCGGGTGCTAAAGCTATCCACGAATACAAATCACCCACACCAAAATGGTTATCGCCAAAACTTAAACCACGGTTTTGTGAAAAATTAGAAGCCACGTAAAAAACAGTGTTAGCCCAGCCAGTCAAAATAAATAACTTGCCGAGAAAATTCTCAGTCTTGGCAGAGAATCCCAACCCACCAATCGCAAATGCAAATGCAATCACCATTAAAGAATTCATAGGTATACCGCGATGCGCTCTCGCCCAACCCTCAGGAGTTCCTGGTAAATTAAAATTGATGATGTAGCCTGGGTAGATTTCAAAACCACCTAACAAAGACACCCACAACAACAATCCCATGGCCAATGCAATAAACATCATCAATAAGCCATGACCGATCATGACTTTTTGAATTGGCTTAATGGTTTGAGTAATTTGCAAAATAGACCTCTGTTCAATTTGATTTGGGTCAATCATTCATTGAATTGAACTGCGGTCCTATCCCTAGCGTGTAGGGCATATCCTTGAAATGAACTTTTAAAAAATAGGGTCGAAATTATTAGTAAATACCCTAATAAAAATGGATTATTTGCAGAGCTTTATCAATACTTACCCTAATCAATATTTACCCTAATATCGATATTATTCAAAAGTTCCGAAACTATGGGACAGCTCGAAAAAACCATTAAAAATGCTGAAAACGAAAGAACTAAACACCCTAACCCAATGGTTAGATAAATATCCACTTTTTCACAGCGGTGATGAAGTTGATGAGGTGCGCCATAAAGTTGGCGGAGTTTTCGTGCCACATCGTTTAAGAGTTTTAGGCCAAGAACAACACTTGAGTGCAGATATGAATCATCTGCAATTAGATAACACCTCCGTCAACACCTTGGGATATGGTGCAGGCGTCAATATCACTTGCGATCCATTTGATAAGTTTTTATTGATTATGTTGCCGATGACGGGTGTCATGCATGCCACCGTCGAAGATGGCGTGATTGAGGCTCATAAGAATGTAGCCGCACTCATTAATACCAGTGACCCGCTCTCTATGAAATGGGGTGAGAACTGCAATCAACTCATTATTAGAATTAATAAAGCCCTCATTGAGCGAACATGCGAAACATTACTGGGCCACCCCATTAAAGAAGATGTGAAGTTCGCTTCAGCCTTGGAGATGGCTCACGGTAATGATATGTACCAAAGCATTATTCATTTATTAGCCACTAACCCATTCATTTCTGAATCAGCGAAACTCTACCCCATTATTACTAAGCAGTTAGAGCAATTATTGGTGAGTTCTTTATTGTTAAACCAAAGAAATCAGTACACGCAAGAGTTACTTAAGCCAGAAAAAATTATCACTCCCCAGTACATTAAAAAAGCTGAGGAATATATGCTTGAAAAAGCATCGGAACCCATCACACTGCAAGATGTTGCAAATCATGCTGGTATTAGTCTGAAAACTTTACACACTGGCTTTCAAAAATATAGAAGCGATAGTCCCAAAAATTTCTTGAAAAATCTGAGGCTTGATTTAGTCAAAAAAGACTTAACCGCGGCCAGATTAGAAAAAAGCACAGTCACAGTGACTGATGTAGCCTTGCGTTGGGGTTTCTTACACTTAAGTCACTTTAGCGAATCTTATTACACTAAGTTTGGTGAGCATCCATCTGCCACCCTCAAAGGGTAGTATCACATCCGACCAAAAGCACCCTGATTGAAATCATCAATCGCCTGAATGATTTCTTGTTTGGTATTCATGACAAACGGACCATGCCCCACAATAGGCTCGTCAATCGGCTCACCACTTAATAACAGCACAACCGAATCTTCCAAGGCTTTGATATGAATATCAGCACCCGACTCGCTAAACATTAAAAAGCGAGCATCCGTAGCGACCATGACGTTTTCTTCATGACCAGCCTCAATAGCCCCCTTCAAAACAACCAACGATGTATTCCACCCCTCAGGAGCTGGCAAAGTTATTTCCGCACCCTGTTGCAATTGAATATCAACCACACTCATGGGGGTAAAAGTACGAGCTGGACCTACATGTCCATCAAACGATCCAGCAATTACACGAGCTTGTCCCCATACCTGTTCTACAGAACCTAGAGGAACGACTGGAATTTGTTGATCTAAAATCGCCTGATAAGCTGGCTTGGTCATCTTATCTTTGGCTGGCAAATTAACCCAAAGTTGCACCATATCCAAAACGCCACCTTCTTTTCTGAAGCGTTCCGAATGAAATTCCTCATGTAAAAGACCAGAGCCTGCAGTCATCCACTGCACATCACCAGGGCCAATGATGCCGCCCTCACCAGTAGAGTCTTGATGAGCAACTTCACCTTCATAAATGATGGTCACAGTCTCAAAACCGCGGTGCGGATGAGAACCCACCCCTTTTTTTATAGTAGTTGGGGGAAACTCTGCAGGGCCAGCATAATCGAGCATCAAAAATGGGCTCATTTGCCGTCCTAAGTTTTGATAGAAAAATAATGTACGCACAGGAAACCCATCACCAACCCAATGACCCTGATTATTTCCTTGTACACCCATTAACTTTTTCATACCGCCCCCAACACTGGTTTCGTTACTTGATTTACTGTTTGCTTTTCTGACCATCCACGCTAAAAGCACCAGCACCTGCGGATGCTAACACCAACAAACCACCGATCACAGCAATATTTTTGAAGAATAATAATTGCGCAACAAATGCTTGATCTGCCGGAGCCGCCCAATAAGCATGGCCTGCAATAGAGGCAGCTAAAGTAAAGATAGCCATTACGATAGCAACTACTCTAGTTTGAAAGCCTACCAATAGAGCAATACTTCCTAGCACCTCAATCAAAATAGTCACAACCACTGCCAATGTTGGTGCAGGAATGCCTAATGATCCGAAATACCCTACCGTGCCAGCAAAACCTGTTAGCTTGGTTAGTCCCGCTGGCAAAAATAAAGCTACCAACAATAATCGTCCTACTAGATTTAATGTGTTTTGTATCGGTTTCATTTTTAATTTCTCTTTCATTTAGTTCGTGTAAGTACTACTTTAGTACGAATTAGAACTAAATGCAAGCTACCTATCATCAAGCGGATAAATTCAAGGTGTTTGCTGATACCATGGTCATGCTATCAATTCAATCAATTTGCTTAAGCCATATATATGAATACTGATTTAGTTCAACGCATCCAAGAGAGTTTTGCCAAGCAAAGTGCAATGCATCTCATTAAAGCAACAATCCCAGTAATTACTGAAGAAATGGTAGAAATTCATATTCCCCACTGGGAGGGCATCGAGCAACAACATGGTTATGTGCACGCTGGCGTTGTAGGCATGATTGTTGATAGCGCAGCTGGCTATGCTGCCATGACAGTGGCACCAGCTAACACATCCATACTATCGGTTGAATATAAGATCAATATGTTAAGGCCTGCTGACGGAGAGAAGCTCATCGCTAGAGGCCAAGTGGTTAAGTCTGGTCGCACCTTATGTATCACCAAGGGCGAAGTCTTCGCCATCAAAGACGGTCAATCTACCTTATGCTCTCTAATGCAACAAACCATTATGTTTATGCACGGTAAACCTGAGAAATAAGCTAATCATTAGAGAAAAATCTTAAGCCGTCATAATCGATAATTTCGACAGTTCTATAACCACTTCGAACCAAGCCTAACTCAATCAATTTTTTCATGGCAACATTCACTCGTTGCCGCGAAAGACCACATAAATAGCCAATCTCCTCCTGAGATAAGTCGACTGCCTTGCGATCTCCCATATAGAAAATAGGGTTAAAGATGGCCGCCAAATTTTTCGCCACACTTAACTCAACCGTTGCAGTCCTTTGGTTTCTTAAGGAAGATGAATAGGCAATGACTCGTTGATTCAAAAAATTAACTAAGTAATGATTGAACGGCAAACTTTCTTTTACCAAGATATTAAATACATGGCTAGGAATAAGCACAATTTGAGTGTCACGCAATGCTGTTGCCTCATATTGGAGTGGTGAGTTTTTCAAGATAGGGGTTTCATTAAACCACCCTCCCTCGATCAATCCTCCATAGCTAAACACCTTACCATCCACATTAGTTGAACTAACTCGTACTAGACCACTCATCACGCCACACCAAGCAAGGGGCTGATCACCTCTTTGAAAAAAGATTTCCTGCTTTTGAATTATTTTAAAAACCGCGTGAGACGCAACTAACTGGGCATGACGCTCTTCTAATGAAGAGTACCAAGTACACCTCTCCAAAAAAGAAACAACTGTGTCATTCATCTTGCTGATTAATTTATCCATTAACTGACTTTAGGGTGAATGATAGTAACTGTAACAGTTATCAAGCCATGGTCAATGCTTACATACCCTTCCCGACTACAAGCCACATATGAGTTTGTTTGTGATTTTTTCATAAAAGAAGCATAAGATAAGGCTGTCAAAAGGAGATTTTATGAATTTATTTCGAACAAGCCTGATTGGTGGTCTATGTTTAGCTTGCCTTCATGCCTGCTGGGCACTACTGGTAGCCCTGGGGTGGGCACAGCCGCTTATGGACATCATTTTTAAACTACATATGCTAACGCCCCCTTTCCAGGTTCAAGCCTTTGATCCTTTGTTAGCAGTAGGATTAATTGCCATAACCTTCCTCATTGGCTGTTTCTATGGCGCCATTTTTTATTTGATGAAGCGCTATTTCACTAAGTGAACAATATGACCTGGTTAGTGACTAAATATTTATTAACGGCTGGGATGGTTGTCTTCATTTCTGAAGTAGCCAAACGCAGCGACAAATTAGGTGGATTGATTGCGTCCCTACCACTCATCACCTTGTTAACGCTTACTTGGCTATTCATTGAAAATCAAAGTGAAGAAAAAATTGCTAATCATGCTTATTACACGTTCTGGTATGTCATCCCAACGCTCCCCATGTTCTTACTATTTCCATATCTGCTGCCAAAAATAGGATTTTGGCTGACCATGGGGGCCTCTGCGCTATTAACGATTGGTTGTTTTGGCTTATTTGCCCTACTGATGAAGAATTTTGGCGTTCAACTCCTATAAATTAATCAACCCTTAGTTGAGCAACTTGATGGACTTCCAACATAATCTTGGCAATCGCCATAAACTCTTCAATACGTGAAGTAGTCTGCCTAGCAATCAATGCAATGCCACGTTTAGGTGCTGGCGCATCCAAAGGCCTAGCAATCAAATTTGTATTTTTAAGAATATCGTTTTTAATAGCCATCTCCGGCAATAATGCGATACCTAAACCAGAATCCACCATCTGCACCAGCGTTAATAAACTAGTGGCCTCCAAACCCTCTATGCTGGCAGTTTCAGAACGACGGCAAGCTCTAAGACTGTGTTCTCTTAGACAATGTCCCTCTTCTAACAACAATAATCTACCTGCCATCTTTGCTGGGACAGTGACTGTTTTGCCTGTTAATGCTTGATCATCAGGTTTAGCCGTTAACCAAAACTCATCGCCATAAAGCTCTTTCACCAACAGCCCTTGGGTCTCATAAGGTAGCGCAATAATCGCAAAATCTAATTGATGTTCATGAATTTTTTGCACTAAATTGGCGGACAAATCCTCACGTAAAGCTACCCTTAATTGAGGATAACGCGCACGAATTTCAGGCAATATCTGAGGTAATACAAATGGCGCAATAGTTGGTATAGCCCCCAAACGAATCGTCCCTGTCATGGTCTGTGATGCAGTTTTTGCATATTCAACCATATCCTCAGCTGAGGCCAATAGTTGTTTTGAGCGATGGATAATTTCCAGTCCAATTGGCGTCACCGAAACATTTTGGCGATCACGTTCGATTAATTGAACGCCTAAACCATCCTCCAACTCCTTCAGACCGGCACTCAGCGTGGACTGGCTAACAAAACAATGTTCAGCGGCTTTAGTGAAATTAAGGTACTGCCCTACCGCTAGAAGGTAGCGTAATTGACGCATAGAAGGCAAAGCGATCATGTGAACTCCAATTATCGAAATAATCGATAAATATTATCATATTTATTATCTATACAAATATATCAATATCATCCAAAATTCAATCCATCAACAACTGTTTTTAACCTGAAAGGAAATACCATGTCGATTATTAATACGCAAGTTCAGCCCTTTGCAACTCAAGCCTTCCACAACGGCAAGTTCATCACCGTTAGCGATGAAAGCCTAAAAGGTAAGTGGTCTGTACTTATTTTCATGCCAGCAGCATTCACTTTTAACTGCCCTACAGAGATTGAAGATGCAGCAAACAACTATGCTGAATTTCAAAAAATGGGCGCTGAAGTGTATATCGTAACTACTGACACACACTTCTCACACAAAGTTTGGCATGAAACTTCACCAGCTGTTGGTAAAGCAAAATTCCCACTAGTTGGCGACCCAACACACACATTAACAAGAAACTTTGGCGTGCACATTGAAGAAGAAGGTTTGGCATTGCGTGGTACGTTTGTGATCAATCCAGAAGGCGTGATTAAAACTGCTGAGATTCACTCTAACGAAATCGCTCGAGATGTATCAGAAACTCTTCGCAAACTTAAAGCTGCTCAATATACAGCCGCTAACCCTGGTCAAGTTTGCCCAGCCAAGTGGAAAGAAGGCGCAGCAACATTAACACCTAGCTTAGATTTAGTTGGCAAGATCTAAATAAGTACCGTCCATAGGCTCTCAACAGAGAGCCTATTGGAGAGTCTCACTCAACTCCCCAATAGGCTTTTAAAAATATACGAGGACACGTCATGTTAGACATTAATCTGAAAAACCAACTCAAAGCTTACTTTGAGAAAATTGAAAAACCAGTTGCTTTGGTTGCATCCTTGGATGACAGCGAAAAATCATCTGAATTATTAACATTGCTACAAGAAGTTGCTGAGCAATCTGACAAAATTATTTTAGCAACCAATGGACAAGCAACTAACCGACCTAGCTTTAGCGTTGGTGCCGTAGGAGACAAAGCAAGAATTAATTTTTCCGGCCTTCCAATGGGTCACGAAATGACCTCTTTTATCTTGGCAGTTCTTCAAAGTGGTGGCTACCCACCCAAAGTAGAGCAAGCAATTATTGATAGCATCAAAGAGTTGCCTGGCAAATTAAGTTTTCAAACTTTCATTTCCTTGTCATGCCATAACTGCCCAGATGTTGTTCAAGCTTTGAATTTAATGGCCTTACTCAATCCAAATATTGAGCATGAAATGATCGATGGTGCGCTTTTCCAAGATTTAGTGGATCAATACCAAGTCATGGCAGTCCCCACTGTCATCATGAATGGCGCAGTATTTGGCGCTGGTCGCATGACGATTGAAGAAATTGTTGCCAAATTAGATGCCAAATCTTCAGAGAAAGATGCTGCCAAACTAAATGCTAAAAATGCATTCGATGTGTTAGTCGTTGGTGGTGGACCTGCTGGATCCGCTGCGGCCATTTACGCTGCACGCAAAGGTATTGCCACAGGCGTTGTTGCCGAGAGATTTGGTGGTCAAGTCATGGATACGATGGCTATTGAAAACTTTATCTCCGTTAAAGAAACCGATGGCCCTAAACTAGCCATGGCACTTGAGGAACACGTCAAGTCATATGACGTCGATATCATGAATTTACAACGCGCCAAGAGCTTACGCTCAAGCGAAGCTGGCCTTGAAGTTGACTTAGAAAACGGTGCAACTTTAAAAAGTAAATCAGTGATTATCAGCACGGGAGCACGCTGGAGAGAAATGAATGTCCCCGGCGAGACCCAATACCGAGGCAAAGGTGTTGCTTATTGCCCTCACTGCGACGGTCCACTCTTTAAAGGAAAACGTGTTGCCGTCATTGGCGGCGGAAACTCTGGAGTCGAAGCAGCTATCGACTTAGCAGGCGTTGTTAGCCACGTCACATTAATTGAGTTTGACTCTCAATTGCGCGCTGATGCAGTCTTGCAAAAAAAATTAAATAGCTTAAATAATGTCACCATCATTAAAAGCGCCCTTACCAAAGAAGTGATTGGAAACGGGCAAAAAGTTACAGCATTACGCTATGAGGATCGCACCAATCAGCAAGATCATACTTTAGAGTTAGAAGGCATCTTTGTACAAATCGGCCTTCTTCCCAACACCGACTGGCTCAAAGGAATCATTGATTTAAGTCCTAGGGGTGAAATCATTGTTGATGCAAAAGGTGAAACATCCATGCCAGGAGTTTTTGCTGCAGGTGACTGCACCACGGTTCCCTATAAGCAAATTATCATTGCCATGGGTGAAGGTGCTAAAGCTTCATTAGGTGCTTTTGACTACCTCATTCGCTCCCCCGTAAAATAAGCAAAGCGCGCGTAGTTATTAGCCAATCTAAATTTGAGTGGCAAAGCAATACCCCCTGATTATCTGAAAAAATAAACAGATGATCAGGGCATGTCTATACGTCGACAATCGGCAGGGTCATTAAAGTAATAAGCCTTCAATCGATTCAACATCAAGGCCGAATTGATCTTTAATCACATTCCCCTCCCCCTGCAGTATGTTGTCTATCAACATCGAAGTTACATTGTCACGAGACATTAGAGTGGGCCCAGGTAATTTTTCCATACAAAAAGCTTGCAGATAGCCCAATCCTTTAGATAAAGGAATAATCAACGGTGACCTGCCAGCTAATTTCCCTGCAAATCTTACTAGCTCAGATAACGAGTAAATCTTAGGTCCGCCAAGATCATAGGCTTGATGAATCGTTCCAGGTTGCACAAGCGTTTGAACAAAAACTTGCGCCACATTACGCACAGATACCGGTTGGAATCTTGCGTGATAGCCAGCCAAAGGAATTATTGGTGTAATTTTTGATATTTTTTTAAATAGGTTAATAAAACTATCATCTTGACCAAAAATAACCGAGGGTCTAAAGATGGTCCAGTCTAAGTCGCTCTGCCTAACCAGATTTTCTGCATCACCCTTACTGCGCTGGTACATCGATGCCCCCTTCGCATCGGCACCCAATGCGCTCATATGCAACAACCTTTTTATATGATTAAGAGACATGGCCTGAATAATGTTTTGCGTCAGCACCACATGATTCTTAGAAAAATTTTTACCATAAGGAACGCCAGGAGAATCATGTAAAACTCCCACCAGATTAATAACCCCCGCACAATTTTTTGTGCTCGCCATTAATTGATATAACTGTCCGGGATCATGAATATCCAACTCAATCGCTCTAACTGTTGGCAATACTGATAGCGCTTTAGCATAAACCAATGAACGCGTAGGAATTACAACTATATAACCCTCAGAAACAAGCATGGATGCAATTTTTCGCCCTACAAAACCTGTTCCGCCAAACAAAATAACTGATTTTTTATCACCCATCATAGCCTCAACAAAAATTAATTAGATAACTCGATTTAGCTGGAGTATCGATACACTGACTAGCCTTGATCGCCACCACCCACAGGTAATATTGTCCCAGTGATATAAGAAGCTTCTTCTGAGGCTAAAAATAAAATAGCTCCCACCTGTTCCTGAATCGTGCCATAGCGATGCATGAAACTACTTGCAACCGTCTGATCAACAATATCTTGATACCACTCGACCTCTTGGTCACTCATAGGATTCTGATTTCTTGGGATTTTTCTAGGTGGCGCCTCAGTACCTCCGGTAGCAACGGCATTCACGCGAATGCCATTTTGGGCCTGTTCAAAAGCTAGACTGGCGGTTAGTGCATTAACACCCCCCTTCGAGGCGGCATAAGGAATACGATGAATGCTTGTTGTCGCAATCGAAGAAATATTCACAATCACACCTTTTTTACGCTCAATCATGCTGGGTAGAACGGCACGGCAACACCATAAGGTTGGAAATAATGATCGCCGAATTTCGGCTTCAATCTGATCCGCATCATAAGCGTCAAATGGTTTAGCCCAAATAGTGCCCCCCACATTATTTACAATGACATCAGGGCTTCCGAAATGACTCAATGTCTGCCTAACCATTTCAACTGCACCTGCATAAGTTTCCAAGTCCGCCTTAACAGCTAGGACCTTTCCATCTTCATCATGAATGGTTTTGGCAACCTCATCCACCAAGTCTGAACGATCGACCAAAACTACCTTGGCACCTTCAGCGGCCATAGCCTCAGCAACACCCTTGCCAATCCCCTGTGCGGCCCCAGTCACAATCACAACCTGATCTAAGAATCTTTGCTTAAGAACCATCAATAATCCAATCGAAAAGATGAGTTTTTAAATATAACTTTTATTGCTCAGAATACATACATTTTCCCAACAACAAAAAAGATTTTTTTGCCATATTGTTAGAAACGTCTCAAGCCATGATAAATTTCTACCAAGCTTATGTATACCCGCATCTTTCTCTCTTTTATCGCATTATTCATTTCTCAGAAAGTGTTTTCTGAAGGCCTAAGATTTGAATGTCAGCAAGCAAACATAGCCACCATCGATAGCCAGATTGACCAATACCTTTCCACTTTAAATATTCAAAATTATTTGTTTCAAAAACAAATTAATGGCCATACACTGCAATTAACTCTCAAAAAAAACGATACCAGCACACTCTATATCCGCTGGAATCCTGACTATCAAATTAATGATGAAATTATTTTCCTACCTACTGCAAAAGGTCAGGAAGAAGTCACCACCGTATCAAAAAAGGAAATTGTTTTAGCCTTGATGCAACCAGGTCGGGATACTGTTTTTACTGGCAAATCTTGTAATCTTGAAGCTTTTAAGGACCACATCCATGTTCGCCAAATGATTGTGGCTTGGGCTGAACATCTTCACTGGACATTTCCTGATGGTTCCCCTGCCAAATGGAATAAATCTTATTGGGAGGAAGGCTCGCTAAAATCAGGCAAACACTTATCAGAAGCGATGGCAGATTTTTTCATTAACCAACACACCTGTGCTTTTGGCTGCTATACCGCAACTAAGATTGTCATCATTCAAGGGATTCTGGATTATTACCAAAGGATCAAAAAAGATGAGGTGAAAGCCAACGCGATTAAGAAAGCACTTCGAAGTGATGGAGAGGTTCTCGTCAACATTGAACCTGACTCAATGTGGGATTCTTTCCAACACAATCAGAACGGCAAGCACAATCATCCTGGCAAACTACTGGCCGTTAAAACTCACGTTGCCCCGCTTAACTTCATCCCTGGGGACTGGGTTTACTTCAAGAATACAGATGCAATAAGCGCTGACATTTCCGGATACGAAGGCTCCAACTCGATTTACATGGGGCGCGCACGATTTGATGATTTTTACGATGACAATGGCCATCATTTTCTCTATAACGAGAAACTGAGAGAAGTCTATAACTGGCGCCATGGCGTCCTAAGCCGCACACGTGATTATGCAAAGATACAACCGCTCACCTCAGACCTGCTCAATACCTTAGGTCTACCCCCACAAGCCGGCGGACTGCTCTTAGATAATCGATCAGTACCAAAATACTTTGGTTTTGAAGAATCTTTTGAGCAACCTTAATTATGAAAAGATCAAAATAAACAGCATGTTCGATAGCTTTAAACAAATCACAAAACGCTGTAATGGTATTGATATTCATGCAGTCATTGGTGGCAACGGCCCGCCTGTTTTATTACTCCATGGCTTTCCCCAAACACATGTTTTATGGGCTAAAGTAGCGCCACTTCTTGCTACAAAATATACCGTTGTTTGCTCAGATCTTCGCGGTTATGGACAATCAGGTAAACCACCTGCGAATGCAGACCTCAGCAATTACAGCTTTCGAGAAATGGCGAAAGACCAGCTAGAGCTAATGAAGCAGCTTGGATTCAATCAATTTCATATGGTTGGCCATGATAGAGGTGCTAGAGTGACTCACCGCTTATCTCTAGATCATCCTGAAGCGCTGCTATCCGTGTCATTGCTAGATATTATTCCACTGCATGATGTCTTTTCTCAAGTCGATCGACATATTGCTAAAGCCTACTGGCATTGGTATTTCTTACAGCAACCCTCGCCTTACCCTGAGGATGTCATCTTAGCTAATCCGGACACTTTCTATGAAGGTTGCTTATTTGGCTGGGGCTCAGCAAACGCTGAGAGTTTTGACCCTCATCAACTAGCTGCTTACCGCAAAGCTTGGCGAGAAAAAGATACGATTTATGGCAGTTGCGCTGACTACCGAGCTGCCGCTTCAATTGATTACTTAATAGATGAACAAGACGCCGCCAAACAAGTCAACATGCCTGCCTTTGTTCTGTGGGGTGCTAACGGCATCATGGGAAAGCTCTTTAGTATGGAAAAGGCATGGGCACAAATTTATAGCCAACTAACCACTGATTCAATTAATGGCGGACATTTTTTCATCGATCAAAACCCATCAGAAACAACCCATAAGCTTCTGAATTTTTTAGATCATTGTGAAGAAATTTCCATTAAATAAATCAATTATAAAAAGAGAGAAAGTTATAACTATCAAACAGTTATATCTAAATACAATAAATAATATAAATATTATTTAGAGCGATTCAACCCTGTTTCCGCTAGAATAGGGACACTAGAATCCCCTTACAAAATTCAGTGAATATTTCCCCAACAAAAAAAGCGTACGGATGGTTTTTCCTGATTGCCTGCATTTGGCTAATTGCGAAAATATTAAGCCATCAATCCCCAGATTGGGATAACGTAGAAGAGCTGGTCTGGGCTAATTCGTTTGAGTTGGGATACCAAAAACACCCTCCTTTGCCAACATGGATCTTATATCCAACAACGTTGATTTTTGGCAAATCGATGACCATTTCTTTTTTCATTGGCTATTTTTGTGTTTTTCTATCAGCCATTTTTTGCCACTCACTTTTTAAAGAAATAGCTGCACGGGCCACCCCCAAGCTTCCCCAACACGCCCCTTTAGTCGCTGTTTTAGCATCATCCTTCATTGCTTATTACACGCTCAGAGGCTCAGACTTTAATCACAACAACGCTCAGTTATGGTCCATCTCGGCAATGTTGCTGTTTTATTACAAAGCATGGGTTGCTGAAACTGAAAATCGGTCGAAAGATGCCTACCAATCCTGGATCATTCTAGGGATTTTTGGTGGCTTAGCCTTATTAACTAAATATAGCGCCCTTATCCAAATTGCCACACTGATGCTTCATTTCATTTGGGCAAAACGCTGGCAAAATCATCGCGCATGGCTAGGCTTACTGCTATCAGCGACAACTGCCCTAGTCATAGCATCCCCCCATCTATTATGGTTGCTGAAAGAAGCTTTTAATCATTCAGGTCCCATTCAATATGCGCTTGAGTCAACTGCGAATACCCTTGACCCAATCAGTAACTTATGGAAAATATTCTCAGAATTTTTCATGACTCAGGTATATAGAACTACCCCCATACTCATCAGCCTCATAGTGATTGGTCGATTATCAAAAAAATCGTCACCTCAACAACCCAATTGGTGGACAAAACTTCATCAGAGTGATCGAGAATTTTTATGGATCATGACGCTAGCTCCCACAATCCTCACCATTGCGTGCGGGGGACTATTTAATCTAAATTTAGAACCAAAATGGGCTGTAACGTTTTATCTCACGATCGGCATGTTTTCTTGGATGCTGGCAACCGATACGATCAACTTACAATCATTCATCAAAACTATCATTATTTTCCATCTGATATTTGCCACGGGATACGCTCTTTTTACGGAGACAATTTCAGATGCGACAGGTCGCACGACTCGCGCTAACTTTCCCGGCAAAGAATTATCTGACCACATCTACCAACACTGGGCCGAACATCCAGAAGTAACAAAAGGCGCGCCGCTCACCATCATCGCCGGAGATACTTGGACG